>OFDN01000107.1_pt1 | contig 84127 bp, 58 predicted proteins | sample 1520971 | NCBI WGS metagenome assembly OFDN01 (sample SAMEA94257418, study PRJEB24077) | hot springs metagenome | biome: Aquatic biome; feature: Geographical feature; material: Water | place: India | collected 2012-06-12 | depth 5 m
TCAAGCCGAAAGACCGGCCGCCCGGAGGGTTTTCGCGCCCAAAGCTGGCCAGCTTCGTTGCTCCTCAGTCGAAGACCCATGAAGGGTGTTCTCCCTCGTCGCGCCTCGCCCTCCAGCCTCGGGCTCGAAAACAGCACCCCCCGCAATTTTCAGACAGGCTCTCAGTGCGGCGCCGGCAGTTTCGCCCGGGCCCGCTGCAACGCCCGCTGGGCGGGCACCAGGTCCGGCCGGAGCTTCAGGGCGATCTGGAGCGGCGCGATGGCCTCTTCCCAGCGGCCGAGGTTGTTGTAGGTGTTGCCAAGGTTGAACCACGCCTCCACGTAATCGGGATTGAGCTGGGCCGCGCGGGTGAAGTTGGGCACCGCTTCCGCCAGCTTTCCGGCCGAGGCATAGGCGGTGCCGAGATTGTTGTAGGTGTTGCTGTTCGTGGGGTTCGCCTTGAGGGCGGACTGAAAATGCGGGATCGCGTCCTCGAACCGCTTCATGCGCACGAACAGGTTGCCCAGGTTGTTGTGCGCCTCGGAATAGGTGGGCAGCACGCGGATCGCTTCCTGATAATGGTGGACGGCGTCGTTTGTCTGCCCCGCCTGGGCCAGCAGGAAGCCCAGGCTGAAGTGCGCCTCCTCGTTGTCCGGATGCTGCTTGAGGAAATCGCGGTAGGCCTTTTCCGCGGCCGCTCCTTGGCCCGCCGCCGCCAGCGCGTCGGCTTTCGCCAGGGCTTCGGCGCCGCCTTCGTCGAGATCAATCACGGGCAAGGGCGACTCGGCACCCACGGACGGCGGCGCAACCGCGGGGCTGGCGGGGACGTTGGTGCCGTTCGCGGAGATCGGCGCGGTCGCCGGCGGCTTGCAGCCCGCGGCACCGGCCAGCGCGATCACCAGCGCGAGCGTTGCGAAGTTCCACCGAGACATGCCGGCAGCGTAAACGCCGCCGAACTCGTTGGCGAGGTCCCAGCCGAAGGGAGCGGCGGACGGCCCGCTCCCGTTCCGCCGTGGACGCCGCGAGGAGTTCCGGCCTAGCGTCGGCCATTCCACGCTCATGCGCCGACTGTTCCCCAGCCTGATAGCCCTCGTCGCGGTGGCGGTCGCTTCGGCGGCCCTGTTCCGGCTATGGCGCGACACCCGGGCGACCCATCCGGAGATTCCGTTGGGCGACGGCTCGGTGCTGATCGTGGAAGGGTTGACCTGGGGCACGAACCAGGTGCTGCAGCTGGAATCACCCCACTGGACTCGTCTCAAGCGGGCCCTGCCCGCGAAATGGCGTCAGTTCACCGGCGAGCCGCTAACGCCCCGGGTGGTGAATGGCGATCCCTCGCCGCACCTGTGGCTGTCCCGGCGCTCCGGCGCGACTGGCGGTTACCTTTCCCTCGATTCCCTGGACCTGAGTTCACTCGCCACCGGGGATCGGGAACACCCCTCCGCCGGACACCTCGGTTTCGGGGGCAACGAGCGGGCCGATTTGGCCGTTCGCTTTGAAGCCTTGGACTGGCGGGCCGACGCCCTGCGGTTCCGGGTGGACGCCGGCTCGGTCACGCAGGATTTCACCCTGCCGAATCCGCGCCGGCACGAGCGCTTCCCCGTCTGGCAGCCCAGACCACTTCCGCAGACCAACCTGGTCAACGGCTTCGAGTTCGAACTCTTCAGCCTCGACACCTGGCCGGGCACGCACCACTGGCGCGCGCAATGGTCCATCAGCCGGGAAAAGCGGCCCGCAACCGAGTGGTTCGACACGGATGCCGTCTTTGTGGATCCGCCGGGGAATCGGGCCTGGTTCGCGCTCCCCTCGTCGGAGCCGGTCTGCAAGGTGGTGCTGACCGCCTGGCCTTCCGCCCAATTTCCCTTTGCGGAAGCGCAGCTCTTCCGCCTCGGCCGGTTGAAAATGCCCGGGCCCGGCGAATTTGTCCTCGTGCCGGTGAATGGCGCGGCCACCAACGCCTGCCTGCACTGGGCGGCCCTGACCGGCGGCGGCGACTTCGCCTTCCGCAACGGCACCAACCGCATCGCCCGGCCGCCCGGTGCTTCCCCCATAGGCAATTCGAGCAGCCTCAGCAGCAGAGACTGGGATTGCTCCTTCGGCTCGACCCGGCCGCAGCTTCACCTCCTGCTCCGCGGACCCGAAGCCGGCGGCCGCCTGCTGACCGCCACTACCAGCCAGCGCGACCGACTGGTATTGCGGGCACGCACCACCACCGGAGCCGTTGTCAAAACCACCGCCCAGGGCCACTCGTCATCGGCTGACGGCACCACGCTCACCGAGTGGCGCGACTACGAGTTCGATCCGCTGCCGGCCGGAGAAGTGGTGGAGCTCGACCTGACGTTGGTGCAGCCGATCGCCACCGAGTTCACCGTCGCCGCGCCGACGGCGAAATGACGGACCGCGACAGGCCGCCCACCACCGGCCTTCCCGACAAGCCCGCTGCCGGACTGCCGTGGGCGCATCTGGACACTACCCCCGTCTCCCTCTCTTCCATGCGGAGTGGAGGAGAGGGAGCGCTCCCTCGGGGGCTGTGTCCAGATGCGCCCGATTGCCGCGGCCGGCAATTTTCCATTTAGCATTTTGAATTCCCCAGCACACTCCGCCCGCAGCTATGAGCAAACCGTCCGCCCCAAAAGTCTCCAAAAAGTTCGCCGCCTATCCGCGCCTCAATCCTTTCGGCATCGGCAAAAACATCTCCGCCGCCGACCTGATTGAGCAGTCCATGCTCGCCTACAACGGCGGCCGCCTGCGCGAGGCCGCGTTGCTGCTCGCCAAAAAGATGCTGCCCGACAACGGCTTCATCGGCATGTCCCTCACCGGCGCGCTCACCCCGGCCGGTCTCGGCAAGAGCTGCCTCATCCCGCTCATGAAGGGCGGCTACGTGGACTGGATCATCTCCACCGGCGCGAACCTCTACCACGACCTGCACTTCGGCTTGGACATGAAGCTGCATTCCGGCACGCCGTTCCTCGACGACACCGAACTGCACAGGGAAGGCGTCATCCGCATCTACGACGTGCTCTTCGACTACAACGTCCTGCTCGACACCGACGCGTTCGTCCGCGAGGTCATCCAGGGGCCCGAGTTCCAGCGCCCCATGGGCACCGACGAGTTCCACTACCTCCTCGGTAAATACGTCCACGCCCGCCAAAAGAAGCTCGGGATCAAGGACAGCTCCGTGCTCGCCACGGCCTACGAATGCGGCATTCCCATCTTCACCAGCAGCCCCGGCGACTCCAGCATCGGCATGAATGTCGCCGCCATGTCGCTCCGCGGCTCCCAGCTCCTGCCCGACGTGAACCGTGACGTGAACCAGACCGCCGGCATCGTCTATCACGCGAAGTCCACCGGCCACACCAGCAGCGTGTTCATCCTCGGCGGCGGCAGCCCGAAGAACTTCATGCTCCAGACCGAGCCGCAGATCCAGGAGGTCATGGGCATCCAGGAAAAGGGCCACGACTACTTCCTGCAATGCACCGACGCGCGTCCCGACACCGGCGGCCTGAGCGGCGCCACGCCGGCCGAAGCCGTGAGCTGGGGCAAGGTCGATCCCGACAAGCTGCCCGACAGCGTCGTCTGCTACACCGACAGCACCATCGCCCTGCCGCTGCTCACCGCCTACGTCACCGCCCGGGTGAAGCCCCGCAAACTCAAGCGCCTCTACGACCACCGCGATGCGATCCTGGAAACGGTGAAGTCGAAGTATCTCGCCATCGGCACCGTGACCAAGGTCACCACCAGCCGGAAAATCGCGAAGCGCGCCAGCAGCGTGGGATTGAAGAAGTAAGACAACCATCCGCCCGAAGCTAGTCCGGCCATGCCGACCACCTTCATATGGCCTTCGATTTCCCGACTGTTTTCCAGCGGCAGAATCGAGATGAAAGTCACGGGATACGATGACCACGGCATCCATTGGACCGGTGGCCGTGCGGTCGAGCCGACAGACGTGGATTACCGGTTGCTCCTTTGGCTTTGCCGATGGCGGGAGTCACTGCCTCCGTTTTTCGAGGAAGGACTGCTGCCTTCGATTGCAGCGATGTTGGCCGCCGATCGGGATTTGGAAGATGCCCCGATCCCTCAGCTGGATTTGCCTCCCGGAATCCGGGGCCTGTTTGTTCACGCTCCTTGGAGCGGAGCTTCAGAAGCCGCACGTCGTTGGCTTGAGTCCTTGGGCTTGCCGGGGTGGCGAACAGTGTTGATCGACGAGTTTCAGTCGCGCCGCGAATGGCGGCATCTGACCGGCTTTGTTCAGGGGAAAGGCGAGCTGTTTGTCTTTGCTGACGGATATTGCTCCTTGTTTGCCGCCCTGGGCGAAGACCTCAACGACATGCCGACGTGGCAACGGCACATCGACAGGCATCTAAACGGAGCGGACGCCGGGCCAGTGATCTCACCATGAACTACCGCCAGCTCATCCGCGCCATCGAGGTCGCCTCGCAGGAGCTGGCCGGACGCGTGGCCAGTGTCGCCAATCAGGCGCTGGTGCTCCGCAACTGGATGGTCGGCGCGTATCTGGTCGAGTTCGAGAAGCGCGGCGAGGACCGCGCGAAGTATGGTGAACAGTTGCTCGAACGGATTTCCACCGATCTCGAAGCCAGGGAACTGAAGGGCTTCTCGCTTTCGAATCTCCGCAGCTTCCGGCAATTCTACCGGGCATATCCGCAAATTGGCCAGGCGGTGGCCGGTTTCTTCCCGACCCAACAGATTCACCAGACGGTGTCTGGCGAATTGTCGGCTCCGTCCGAAGCGGCAGCCAGTTCCAAGATTCGCCAGACACTGTCTGGTGAATTGGTCCCGGTGCTTCCCGCGATTCGTCAGACACCGCCGGACTGCTTCGCCTCCCTCCCTCCCGGCCTCAAGCCGCTCTCGCCGCAGCTCCTGCTCCAGCTCACCTGGTCGCACCTGTTGGAACTGCTCCGCCTCGACGACCCGCTCAAGCGCGCCTTCTACGAAACCGAATGCCTCAAGGGCCGCTGGTCCGTGCGCCAGTTGCAGCGCCAGATCGGTTCGCTGCTCTTCGAGCGCACCGGTCTTTCCAAGGACAAGGCCGCCGTGCTGCGCCGCGCCCGGCAGCCGGACCGCCCGCCCGACATCGCCGATCTCCTGCGCGATCCCTACGTGCTCGAATTCACCGGCCTCGCGGAGAAGCCGGCCTATTCAGAGAACGACCTGGAGACTGCGCTGCTCGATCATCTGCAGTCATTCCTGCTCGAACTCGGCGCCGGCTTCTGTTTCGAGGCCCGGCAGCGGCGCATCACCGTGGGCAACCGCCACGAGCATGTGGACCTCGTCTTCTACCACCGGCTGCTCCGCTGCCATGTGCTGCTCGACCTCAAGATCCGCGCCTTCGAGCACGGCGACGCCGGCTAGATGAACTTCTACCTCAACTGGTGGAAAACCCACGCCGTCGCGCCCGGTGACAACCCGCCCGTCGGCATCGTGCTCTGCTCCGACCAAGACCAGGCCACCGTCGAGTTCGCCACCGGCGGACTCGACCAGAAACTCTTCGTCTCGCGCTACCTCGTCGCACTGCCCTCCGCCCGCCAACTCACCCGTTTCCTGGAAAAGGACCGCGAACGCCTGGAAGCCCTCTGGTCACCGAAGCAGAAGCCACCCTCCAAATCCGCGAACCGGGTCCGCCAGAAGATCGCGAAGCGCTCCCGCAGCATGGGATTGAAGAAGTAGTTCAACCTCTCCCACAGTCATCGACCGGACTCGGCTTCGGCATCAATGGATGCTGATTGGATGATTCATATAGAAACTTGTTGCCCTCATATCGGATGAGCCTCTACAAGCTGCGCGCACATTTTATGAACGACCGCAAACCAACATCATCCCTGAGTTCGCCGCTCCCGGCGACTTCCGCACTCCGGTGCGGCTGGATGCGGGAGGTTTGCGAACTCGGAGAATCCCTGATTTCACAGGTGTTTGGCCTGGGCGGTCACGGATACGAGAGGGAGGCACGCAGGTAGAGGAAGAGTCATCACGATTTCCCCAACCCTGCTTGCCCGGTGCAAGCAGGGTTTTTTGTTTCCACAGTTAGGCGATGTTTACGACCGACAAAACGATATCAGACCGCAGATGAATCAGAGCGCTGACGCCGTATGAGACGGCGGTCCGCCCATCCCAGGATGGCTCCGGTGCCATCACGGAATTTCCCCGTTTTCACAGACGAAGGGCTTCGGAGGAGGTGTGCCCAGAACACCGAAACGTCCACCGCGAAATGCCTGTGGCCGCAGCGATAACGACCTGCGACGGTGTCTGTTCTTTGTTTGTCCATACCGGGCCCGGGAGCGAGTGCTCCCGGGCCCTTTGATTTTCGACTTTGTGCAGGGGCGTGTCCGCTCCGGCTGAAAAATGGTCCGGCTCCCGGGTGATTCCGGGTAGGCCGGGGAGTCTCCCCCGAAGCGTCCGACGCTTCGGCCCGCGGAGACGCAGCACGGCGGCGGGATTTACACGCGTCATCCAAGCGGATGACGGCCGGGTTGGCCACCCGGTCCGCTGCACGAACACGCCGCGCGCCAGCCGCGCAATCCGGTCTCCAAATCCGGATGTGCCTGGGGCAGCACCAGGGCGGCGTGCCCGTTTTCGGATCCGCACCTCATTCGCCTGAACGCCCCTTTGTCTGCTGGGCGGGAGGCGGGGGGTTGTCCCGTCGGATCCATCAGTTCCCACCGCGGGCTCGCCGACCAAGGAAGGCGAAGCCCGCCTCTCCACACTTCGGACGGCGTTCGCGCCGCCGGAGGTTTCCTGCCGGATGGTGTCAAAGTAGCACGGCGGCCTGTTAAGCCGCGTGTCCCGGTGCGAGTCCGGGTCCGGCAGCCACTATTTCCGCTCCCAAGGTGCAAGCGATCTGCACGCCGCCCCGCGAAGGCGGAGGTTCGTGGTGCAAGTCCACGTGGGAGCACCAACTCGAATGCGGAACTCAAGGGTCAGCCAATCGGCTGGCTTTTGCTCATTCTGCCTTCGCCCTTCCGAGTTCCCGCTTTCCAAGTCCCCGAATGCAAAGAGTCGCGCAGCCGGCCTTTCACGCCGGGCCTAGCCGGTGCGAGCCCGGCCGGGGACACCTTCAGTCGGTGGATGGTGGAGATTGGATGATTGCTGACGCGGCGCGGACAACCGGCCGTCTATCCACAATCCACCAGTTACCTTCTGCATCTAAATGTTGGCCATGGTGTAAGAGCAGCACTCCGCGTTGTGGGCGCGGCGGCACGGGTGCAAGTCCCGTTGGCCAACCCAACTTTCGTTCCCTCCCGGAACGACAACCAAACCAAACCCGGCGGCGACGGTCCCGGATCGTCGCCGCCTTTCCTTTCCAGTCCCGCGACCAGGCAAGTGAATGGCCCCGTCTGCAAAACGGGCGATGCGCGGCGCGATACCGCGGCGGGACTCCATTTTCACGCGGCAGTGATGTTCAACAGCAGCATGGCGGTCTTCCAAACCGATCGTCCGGGTGCAACTCCCGGTTGCCGCATTTTTCCGGGAATGATCCGTGAGTCGGCGCCCAGTGGTCAGTCGTTTGCAGCTTCGACTGACTACTGACGCACGGAACACTGAACACTTCCCCCGCATCGCGGGACTGGACGGTTCCAAGCCTGGCCTCATAAGCCCGACCCCGGTGGTTCAATTCCACATCCCGCTACCAATTTCACCGGAGTAATCGGTATTCAGTGACCAGTAACCGGAGACGAAAACGTACCGCACTGGCGACTGACCCACTGAACGCTGACTACTTCCCCAGAGGGAGCGTCCACCGGACCAGCGAGCCGGACCGTGTTGCTAACGCGAGTGCGCCTTCGGGCAAGTGGGGCAGGACCACGGCGCTCCGCCACCTTTGCTTCGCCGCGGTTGCACTTCCGGCTTCCGGCTGCAACAACCCGGCAGTCCCCTGTCATGAACCGTCGCCAGTTCCTCGTCGCAACTTCCGCCTCGTTCCTCGCTTCGGTCGGGTGCCGGCATCGTCTTGGAGCCACGGCAGCCCCGCGCCTCTTCTTCACGTCGGATGGTCGCACCGCGGTGATCCGCGCCGACGGTTCGGGCCTGCATTACTTTGACTTTCACGTGCCCGGTCAGGCCACGTGGCAACCGGGACCGTTTCTCTCCGACGGCCGCGTGATCTTCCTCAGCATGGAGCCGCGCCGGGACGGTCCCGGTCGGCCGTTCGAGGAGTATTACACCCAGACGCCGACGCACCTGTGGCTGCATGACCTTGACCGCGGCACGCTGACCGAGATCGCCAACCGTGACCGCCTCGCCGTGTTCTACACGCCCGCGTTGCTGCTGAGCGACGAACGCATCCTCGTGCAGGTCGTGCGTAACAAGGTCGGCCAGATCTTCAGCATGAACCTCGACGGCACCGACGCCCGCGAGTTCACTCAGGCCGGCGAAGGCCTGCCATACGGACTGAGCCTGAGCCCGGATGGGAAACGCGTGGCGTTTCATCTCGCTAGCCCGCAGGGCTACCAGATTTGGACCAGCGACAGCGAAGGGCGCGACCGCGTAAAAGTCGCCGCCCATCCCGACCACCTTTACTTCGGCACAAGCTGGTCGCCTGACGGTCGCTGGATCCTGTATCAGGACTGCCACTTCAAAACCGACCCCGGCCACGACTGGTCGGATCTCTGCATCGGCCGCGCGGACGGTTCCGAACACCGGGTGCTCACGCGCGGTCAGGCCAACTGGTTTGGCGCGACCTACGGCAATCCGCAGTTGCGCGGCGGCGGCTCGAACATGCCCATGTGGACGCACTCGGGGCACATCCTGTTCGCCCGCCGTTCACCAAACGCAAAGGTGCCGTGGGAATTCCAAGCCCAGCGGCCCGACACCGACCATTTCAACCGTGACTTCAAACCCGAGTCCGCCCGCGGCGGCACGCAGATTTGCCGGCTCGATCCGGCCACCGGCACCGTGACCGAACTCACGCCGCTCCGCGAAGGCACCTGGGATGTTCGCGCCGGTGAGTCGCCCGACGCGAAGCACATCGTCTTTTGCCGCGCCGCCACCGGCGAGATGCCTGCGCTCTGGGTGATGAATGCGGATGGCAGTGCTCCTCGCCTGCTGACCCGCGGTCACAACGACCGCGGCGCCGATCATCCGCGCTGGGTGCCGTAGCGTTCTGCCGGCCCCCCGCCGGCTTTTCCCAGCCGACCATCGGTTTCGAGACTTCGCCCAATTGGACGAAGCTGCGCCTTCTTCTCGCGCCAAGCGAAGTTCCGTAACGCAGCGGTGAGTCACAACTGCCGGCGGGACGCCGGCAGCACTTTGCCTTGCCGCACCGAACGCTCCTTTTCCCAAAACCCTGCCCCTCTCACCACCATGAGTCTGCTCCACCAGTCCGTCGTTCTGGTGCTCAACCGGAACTGGCAACCCATCAACACCCGCACGCCAGCGGAGGCCTTTTGTCAGATCGCGACCGGCGCCGCCACGGCGCTCGATGTCAGTGGTGAAGCCATCCGGCCGGTCACTTGGGCGGAGTGGCTCACGCTGCCGTTGCGCGAAGGCGACCGGGCGGTGCAGACGATTCGCGGCCCGGTGCGCGTGCCGACGGTCATCGTGGCGGTGAACTTCGCCCGCGTGCCCAAGCGCCGGCCGACCCTGAACGCTCGCAACATCCGCGAGCGCGACGGCAACCGCTGCCAATACACCGGCCGCGTGCTGGCCCCGGGCGAAGGCAATCTCGATCACGTCGTGCCGCGCAGCCGCGGCGGACGCGATTCCTGGGACAACCTCGTCTGGGCCGCCCGCGAGGTGAACACCCGCAAGGGCAACCGCCTGCCACACGAGGCCGGCCTCAAGCTCCTTCGGTCACCGGTAGCCCCCAGGGAAGTTCCGGTCACTGCCCTCATCCGCAATCCCCACGGCGTCGCCGAGTGGGAACTGTTTCTCGGCCAATAACTCAACCAACCGTAGGAGCCGACGTGAGGAGGCTCACTTCAAGTCCGCCACCCGCCCTCGGCGCTTCAAGTTGAGCCTCCTCACGTCGGCTCCTACGACGCAAACGAAAGGAATCCCATGCCCAAGCCCACTGTCCGTTACCAAGCCCAGCTCCCGCTCCGCCGCAGCTACAAGCCCGGGCGCAACACGGTGGTCCGCGTTCGTCCCGTCCGGCTCGAACCAGCCCGCAGCGGCGAACCCGAACCTCACGACGCCTGTGCGCCGGAAGGCGCGTGGACGTTGACCCGCACCGAATGATTCCACTCAAGGCGGCGGCCGAACCAGTTTCGGCCGCCGTCCGTCTCCTGCCGATTCTCCTGCTGCCTACTGGCGCGCCGGTTCTCCAGCCGTCCCACGGCTCCCCGGTTCCCCCGTTTTTCCCTCCATGAAAGCAAAGAAGAAAATCTCCCGCAGCCCGAGCAAGCTGGTGTTCCAGCTCAGCTCCTGGGGCAGCTACCTCGACGAGGTCGCCGAGCTCGAAACAATCCTGGCCAGGAAGCCGGCTGAGTTGCGTCTCGAACTGGTCGGCATCGGCGAAATGCCCGCCGACACCGTCCTGTTGATCCGCTCCATTCTGCTGGCCCGTTCGCCCAGGACCCGGCTTGTGACCCATGCCCGCTCCAGTCTCCAGGGCGCAGCCGCGCTCGTGTGGCTGCTCGGTGACCAGCGGTTCATCCGGGAGGATGCGCGGCTCTGTTTCCGCGCCGCCGGCCCGTTTGAGAACGGCGAGTCCGAGACGTCGTGGCAGGCTCCGGAACCCGCCTCCGAGGAAGAGCTCGAAAGCGCGGACTACGTGCGGGTGCTCCAGTTGATCAACGAGTTCCTGCCGGTGCGGGAACTCGCCGGCAAATCCATTGAACTGCCCACGCTCCGCCAGTTCGGACTCGTGGACAGTGATCGGCTCGACGGCGTGCTCCACCGGCTGCTGACCACGCCGACTCCCAAGCCATCCGCCGAACCGTCCTCAGCCCACGTTCCCCCCGAAGGCGTCCCCAGCCCGCAGTCTCTGCGGTCCCCGGGTTCGACTGTCCCCGGTTCCCGCCGCCCATGAAGACACGATTTCGCCCCCTCTGTTCCACTCCGAACCCCTCCGCTTATGCGCCCTGACATGCACAAGGTCGTCATCGAACGGCCCCGCTGGAATCCCGGCCCAGCCAAACTCCGTCGCCAGGCCAATCTTGATCCGGACCTCCTGCCCCGCGGCGAAGGCATGCGTCGGCCCTACCGGCATCGGAAGTCCTTCACCGACCTGCTCGGTCCGCTTCGCCGCTGGCTGCGGGCTCAGGTCGGCCGGCCTTGGAACGACGTCTATTCCGAGGCCTGCGCCGTCATCAAGCCCGACAGCGTCGTGCGCGCCCACATCAAGACCCACCTGCTTCAGTTCGTGCATCGCGACACGTTTCTCCGCGACGGCGAAATCTGGTGCTACACCGCCAGCTCGTTTTTCGCGCCCGGCATCGAGAAACCCGTCGCCGACGCCGCGACGCGCTGGTCGCCGTTCTACGTGCATCCCCGCACCGGTCGGCTGTGCGAAAGCCCTCTCACCACGCGCGCCCGCCGCGACTGCTGGCGCCGGCTCCGCGAATCGTTCGGCCCGGAGCAACGCTGGCTCGGCGACACCCACGCCCTGCTGCGGCTCAATGGGCTCTGGTTCGACTGCGTGATGGCGGCGTTTCCGGCCTACTTCAACCGGGGCGACGAACCGGTCCGACAGGACGTCGCGCTGAAACGCCCGCTCAATCGCAGGCAAGCTCACGATCGCTACGGCCGCTACGTGTTCTGCGTCGCCAAACACCAGCTCAACACCAGGGAGCTGCGCCGACACGGGCTCGCCAACGTCGTCGCGGACTGGACCGATTCCGAATCAGCACCACCGGCCGTGCGGCCCGATGGCTTCCTTCCAAGGAGCTACCGGGCCGCGCGGTCGGAATTCGGATCCGGAGAAGGCAATCACTTCAATGCTCCGGCAAACAAAGCTCAGACACCGTCCGCTCGGTCCACGCCCCGAGACTGCGCATCACCTGCCGCCAACGGGGCCTTCGCCCAGCGCGCGGATGAGATGTTGCAGTTCCTCCTCTGCGGACACTCCGGCCGGAAGTGTTTGGCTGACTTCCGCCCGCACCAGTTCCCGGAAGCGACGGCGCAGCCGATGGATGGCAACCTTCACCGCACCTTCATTCAACCCCAACCGGGCCGCCGCTTCCCCCTGCGAACCCGGCTCGGAATCAAACGCAAGCCATGCCTTGAGCACGGCGAGCTGATCGCCGGTGCCGGCACTGCGGGCCTCCTGTTCCAGCTGCGCGAGCGCACCCTCGACGACAGCCAGCGCCCATTCGTGGTCGAAGAGCGCTTCGAGCTCCCTTCCGGGCGCGGCCACGGGAACTTCGAGTCCGGTCTCCGCGCTGCTAACCAGGGGGACATGCTCGACTTCGCCGCCCCGCTTCACCCGCGCCGCCTGCCGTTGGCGGTTGGCGACAAAGTGCTTCAGTGCGCCCAACAGGTAGGAACGGAACTTCCCGCGACTGCGATCCGCGCCGGCGACGCCGTTGCGGGTCAGCAAGGAGGCGAAGAACTCGTGGGCCACATCCTCGGCCTCCTCGGCGCCGGTCCCCGTGTGCCGGAGAAACGCTAGCACCGGACCGTAGTAGGCGGCGCACAGCTCGCTGAGGGCGACGCGGGCGTCGTCGGAATCGCCCCGGGCGGCGAGCACCTGCGTCCAGCGGGTGGTCGCGAAAACCGGGGAGGCGGGAGCGTTCATACTGATTCAACGCGGCTGTTCGACTGGCGCCGTGACCCGCTCGGGCGGCGGCGGAACGGTCGGGTCACGCTTCGCCAGCATCAGACCCAGTCCCAGTGCTCCCGATAGCAGGATCGCAACCCGTCCGACAATCCTGTTCCGGACGAGCCTTAACCCGGGCAACGCCATAAAGACGACTCCTGTCACGCCCAAAGCCAGGGCTAGCGGAATGTTGGGGCGGATAGGCCGCCGGGGTGTGACTGATTGATCGATCACTTCCAGCTTGCTGCCGAGCGAATCCGAGTGGACCAACCGAAACGCGTCATTGAGCAGGCGTTCCGCCTCGGTCGGTGTGGAGGCATCGCCATGTGCCATGAACATCCGTGACAACTTGACGGGCTCGAGAGTCAGCGCCGGATTCAGCCGAAAACTGTTGCGCCAAAACTCAGGCAAATTGAGCCAAGCCAAAGTATCATCGACCTTGAACACCATCGTGGCCCGGTAAGTCGGCGGAGTGATCGTCACATAAACGCCGGCGACCAACGGACACAGGCATCCCAGCACCAGCAGACCCCAGCCCAATCGGCTGTTGGACGGGGCGGGAAGAGCCTCGGCTACCGCGGGCCGCGCCCGCGACACCAAGATCAGCCCTCCGGCCAAGCTGACAGCCGCACCGGACCAAACGACGAAGGCGAAGAACGCCTCGGCCGGCGCTGGGTTCCAGGAGGAATCCTGCGCCACCTGAATGGCCATCCAGACGCCCAAACCGCCAAGCGGCACCCCGAGGGCTAGCAAGGCCCCGCCGAGCCACTGCATCCAGCGCCGGGGTTTGGTCAGCGCCGGTGCGCTGCTACCCCGTCGCAGCAGCAGCCATGCCCCACCCAGCAGAAGGGGAATCGCCGCAACCACCTCGACCGAGCGATCGGTCCGGGGGACTCCCTGCGCCAGTCCTCGTTCCAGTGCCCCGCTCCTTTGAATCGAAGCATCCAACTCACGTTGATAACGGCTGCGTTTGAACTGGTCCCGGGATCGTTGTTCCTCGTCTCGAGAATTCGCGGCTTGGGTTTCGAGCTCGGCCAGTTGGGCCCGGAGGTCAGCTTGCTGGGCGGCGGCCACCTGCGACTTCACCATGACCCCCTGATATTCTGCCCGAGCGCGGGCTTCGCGCCGGGCTCCCGGCAACCAACCGACCACCAGTCCGACCAGAACGACGAGAATTCCCAGCCACCGGGTCCAAGATGCCGGCTGGGGGCCGCCCGATCGGCGCCGCAACAGGATCATTGGCCCCAGCATCCCCGCCACCGCCATTGTCAGCACAAACACCCAGCGCAACGCCTCATTGCCCGGGCTGGTTGAGCGCGAGGCCGACGTCAGAACCAAAAACGTCACGATGGCCGGAATCACATAGCACAGCGACATCAACACCATAACGCCCGGACGGTTCCCAGCCTCAGGCAGCGCCTCGCGTGGTGTGCAGGCCGGTTCCCGCCCGGTCACGCGGGCCACGGCGTTGCGCAGGGCGGCGGCCCAGTCCGCCACCCGTCCGTTCCACGTTCCCGGCAACGCAAACCAGCCGTCCATTGGTGCCAGCAGCACCCGGCGAAGTTGACCTGCTTCCTCGAAGGTCACGCTCAGCAAATCGGCGCCGACCGGATTCATCGAGCGCGGGAACTGACCGACACTCACGTCGCGTATCATCGCCAAGGAAATGACCGTTTGAACCCCGTCCCGGACCAGCGTCAGGCGCTGTTCATCGAGCAGCAGTTGGCCGCGCCGTTTCCAGACGCAGAACTGGCCTTCGGCGGTGTCCAGCTCCTCCGGCCGGTAGAGCAGTCCCGGAGAAGATTTCAGCAGGCGCGGAATCTCCGGGGTTTCCGGCGCTGACGGGCCGGCTGCTGGCTTCGCCACGGAATCAAGCTGGGTGCGGAATTCCGCCGCGGTCGCGTAGCGCAGCTCCGGTTGCACCGCGAGGGCCCGCAGAACGATGGCATCCAGGCGCACGTCGAGCTGCACCTTGTGCGACGGCGGTTCGAGGCAGGCCCCGGGGAGTTCGCCGGTCAGCAATTCGTAAAGCACCACGCCGAGCGAATAGATGTCCGCCCGATGGTCGGCCTGCGCCGGCGTGCCGCATTGTTCCGGCGCCATGTAGTGCGGCGTGCCGGCGGCGGTGAGGGCGGTGGCGGCCGGAACCGGCGGCGCTCCCACTGCCGGATCCGCGGCCGGACCAGGCTCGGCCGGCGGCCCGAAAGCCGCCGCTATGCCGCCCGCGCCGAGCATCTTGGCGATGCCGAAGTCGGCGATCTTGATGCGCCCGTCTTTGTCGAGCAGCAGGTTCTCCGGCTTGATGTCGCGGTGGACGATGCCGCGCTCATGGGCAAACTGCAGCGCCGCACACACCGGCGGCACAATGGCCAACGCCTGCTCCGGCGTGAACCGGCCCGCCTGCAACGCCTGCCGCAGGTTCACGCCGTCCACGAACTCCATGAGGAGGAAATAGAACGGGGCGGGGGGCGGCGCGGAAGGGGTCGGAGGTGGCGACGCGATGCCGAAATCGTGGATGGTGACGATGTTCGGGTGGCTGAGTTGGGCCAGCGCCTGGGCTTCTTGTTCGAAGCGGCTGGCGAACTGCGGCTCGGTGACGCGTTCGGGGGCAAGCAGCTTAAGTGCGACCAGGCGGTTCAGGGACTTCTGCCGTGCCTTGTAAACCACGCCCATGCCGCCGCGGCCGACCAACTCCAGAACATCCAGCTGCGGAAACGCGGCGGCTACCGCCGACAGCTCCGGCACTTCGGCCGCGGGCGTGTTTCCGGGGATCTCCGTGGCCAAGGCGGCGCGGGCGAGCAAACAGCGCGGGCAGAGTCCCTGCGCGCGGCCCGGCGCCAGCGGCTGCTGGCAACCCGGGCATTTTGGCGGGGTAACGGAATTCTCCATACGCGCTTTCCTGAACCGTTGCCGAACGGAGGTTACGGGAAAAGCCGGCAACCAGCCGCGGGTGTCTTCTGCCTTTCGTCAGCACCATGAATCCGGCGCATGGTGGTCACCGTTTTGTCGCGTTGAATCGGCCCGCCCGTGGCAAAATCCGCTTGCCGGCTTGCCTTCGCTTTCCATGCTTCCCTCCGCGTTGGATTTCAAACACTGATTCCAAATCTCCCATGAACTCCCGATTCTTTCTCCTCTCGGCCGGAGCCTTGATTGCTGCCAGCTCCGTTCATGCTCAACTCATCAGCGAAAGCTTTACCTATTCTAGCGGCAACCTCACCACGGTCAGCTCTGGAGCCTGGGCTGCCCATAGCGGCGCTGGTAGCAATCCTGTTCAGGTCAACGCCGGTGGCGCAGCGGTGTTGGCTGGCGGATCCGGCACGCGAGAAGACGTCAACCGCGCGTTGGGTTCCACCTACGTCGATGGCGTGTTGACCGCCAGCTTTACAGTTGACCTCAGCTTGGGCTCAGTGCCCACAACTGGAACTGGAACTTACTTCTTTCACTTCAAGGACGGCTCCAATACGGGCTTCCGCGGACGGGTTTATCTCGGTTCCCCCTCGGTTGCTGACACCGACCTTTTCCGTATCGGACTAGAAAATGATGCAAGCGACGGCGGAGCTTCCATTAGCTACACCTCCGACTTGGACAGGACTGAGGTCCACACCGTGACGATTTCCTACGATGTCGCGGCTAGAACTTCCAAGCTGTGGGTGAACGCTCCAACTTCTGGAGCTGCCACTCTTCAAGACTCCACCCCTGCTGGTTCATTCTTGGAGATCACTAGCGTAGGATTCAGGCAGGCAGGCCATACCTACTCCGGTCTGGCTGTTGACAACCTCGTCGTCACCTACACCCCTGTCCCCGAGCCCGAGGAATGGGCCGCTATCGTCGGTGCTGGATTGATCGGTTTTGCCCTCTGGCGCCGGCGCCGCTGACCGGTTCAGTCGGGATATTTCCCAAGCAAAAGGCCCGCATTCGTGCGGGCCTTTCTCTTCGTTGGCTGGTGGGAGGCGGTCGGTCAGTGATATTCCTGCACCGTCCGGACCGCATAGCCGCTCTTCTGGAGCGCTGCGATGGCCATGGCCGCTGCCTTGGCGCCGCTGAGGGTCGTGATGATGGGTGTTCCAGTGATCACCGCCGTGGTGCGAATCTTCACCTCGTCTTCCCGCGGAGCCGCGCCGCTGGGGGTGTTGATCACGAGCTGGAGTTCCTTGTTCTTCAGCAGGTCCACCACGTTCGGCCGGCCTTCCAGGACCTTGAGGGTGCGCTGGACCTTCAGGCCCGCCTTTTCAAGCACCGCCGCGGTGCCATTTGTGGCGACCAGTTCAAAGCCCAGATCGGCGAACGACTTCGCCACCGCCGCGACCTCGCCCTTGTGCGCGTTGGCGACGCTGATGAAAACCTTGCCCTTCAGCGGCAGCGGGGAATTGGCCGCCATCTGCGCCTTGGCGTAGGCGACGCCCAGATCGGCATCCAGGCCCATGACCTCGCCGGTCGAGCGCATCTCGGGCGAGAGCAGGATGTCCTGGCCCTGAAACTTGTTGAACGGGAAGACCGCTTCCTTGACCGCCCAATACTTGGTCCAGATCTCTTCGGTAAAGCCGAGTTCCTTCAGCGTCTTCCCGGCCATCACCTGGGCGGCCAGTTTGGCGAGCGGCCGGCCGATCGCCTTGCTGACGAACGGCACCGTGCGGGAGGCGCGCGGATTCACCTCGAGCACATACACCACGTCGCCCTTCACCGCGTATTGCACGTTCATCAGGCCAACGACGCGCAGTTCCTTCGCCATCGCGTGGGTGTATTCGCGGATGGTCTGGATGGTCGCTTCCGACAGCGTGTGCGGCGGCAGCACCATCGCGGCGTCGCCGGAATGCACGCCGGCGAACTCGATGTGTTCCAGCATCCCGCCGAGCACGATCGTGCCCTTGGCCGGGTCGTCGAACTGGCCCACGTCGGCGATGCAGTCCACGTCCACCTCGGTGGCATCTTCGAGGAACTTGTCCACGAGCACCGGCCGGCCCGCGGAGATTTCCAGTGCGGCGTTGCGGTGGAAGTAATCGCGCAGCTCGGCCTCGGAAAAGACGATCTGCATGGCGCGGCCGCCAAGCACGAAGCTTGGGCGCACGAGCACCGGATAGCCCAAGCGCGTGGCCACCACGACAGCCTCCTCCACGGTGGTCGCCGTGCCGTTGGGCGGCTGCGGGATCTGCAGCTTGTCGAGCATCGCCGCGAACAGCTTGCGGTCCTCCGCCACTTCGATGCTCTCGGGCGACGTGCCGATGATGTTCACGCCGTTCTTCTTCAGGCCGAGGGCGAGGTTCAGCGGCGTCTGGCCGCCGAACTGCGCGATCGCTCCCCAGCAGCCCTCGCGCTCGTAGATGTGCAGCACGTCCTCCAGCGTCAGCGGCTCGAAGAACAGCTTGTCCGAAGTGTCATAGTCGGTCGAAACGGTCTCCGGATTCGAGTTCACCATGATGGTCTCGAAACCGTCCTCCTTGAGCGCGAATGCCGCGTGGACGCAGCAGTAGTCGAACTCGATGCCCTGGCCGATGCGGTTCGGGCCGCCGCCGAGGATCATGACCTTTTTCTTCGGCGTCTTGGTGACTTCGTCGTCGCCGCGGTCGTAGGTCGAATAGAAATACGGCGTGTAGGCCTCGAACTCCGCCGCGCAGGTGTCCACCAGCCGGTAGCTGGGCACGAGTCCGGCGCGCTTCCGTTCGGCGCGGATGGCGTCTTCGGTGGTGCCGGTCAAATGGGCGATCTGCCGGTCGGAGAAGCCGAGCGACTTGGCCTTGGCGAGCAGTTCAACGTTCATGCGGCGCGAAAATCCGGCGAAGGAAACCGGAGTGCGGGCCGGGTGTCGAGGGGTGAGTCTGCCTCAGGACCCGATACTTGTTCGCCCGGTTGTTCACAGCCCAGCCGCTGCGACCAAAGCGAGGCCCTGGTTTCCGGACCTGACGTTTCCTGCCGGCAGAGAGGCCGGCTGGAAGGCATCCTGCACAGCACTGGTGTTGCTCCAGTAGCTTCAGCTCATCCGCATGGGCATGATGACGTAGAGGAACGGCACGCTGGCCTTCACCACACCCGGACTGAGCTCGTCGATCAGCTCGAATGCAACCTCGTCGGTTTCCAGCGCCTTGAGGGGATCCATGAGGTAGGCCGGATTGAACGCGATCGCGAAATCCTTGCCCTTGTAGTTGATCGCCAGCGTCTCCCGGGCCTCGCCGACCTCCGGCGTGTTGGCCGTGATGGCGAGCTGGTTCCGGCTGAAGCTGAGTTTCACGGAATTGCTCTTGTCGCTGGTCATCAGTTCCGCCCGGCGGAGCGCGCCGAGGAATTCTTCGCGGGGCAGGCTGATGCGTTCCTGGCATTCGCCCGGAATGACCTGCCGGTAGTTCGGGTAGTTTCCGTCCACGAGCTTGCTGATGATCAGCGCGCCCATCTGGCCTTCAGCCGCGGTTGTGAAGGCGACCTGGTTTTCCGAATACTTCAGCTCCACGGTGCCGGCAGTTCCCAGCAGGCGGTTCACCTCGTTGATCGCCTTCGTGGGCACGATGAAGTCGGCCTGAGCCTCAGCGGAGATCTCCGTTTCCTCGTCGGTCAGCGCGAGACGGCGGCCATCGGTGGCGACCAGCGTGACCTTGTGGTCCTTGAGGCTGAAGAAAATGCCGTTGAGCACGTAGCGGCTCTCGTCGGTGGACACCGCGAAGCTCGTCTTGCGGAGCATCGCCTTGAGCTTGTCCTGCGGCAGCGACACTGCGCGGGCCTGCTTGAAGCTGGGCAGCGGCGGGAACTCCTCGGCGGCCAGACCGTTGATCTTGAAAAACGAAGCCCCGGCGCGGATGGCGCACACGGCTTTTTCATCCACGTCCAGCTCGATTTCCGCGGCCGGCAGCTCGCGGATGATGCCGAAGAACTTCTTCACCGGCAGCGTGGTCTTGCCGGGCCGCTCCACCGTGGCATTGACGGAACAGGCGATGGTGACGTCCAAATCCGTGGCGGTCAGTTCGAGGCGACCCTCGCTGGCGGACAGCAGCACGTTGGACAGGATGGGCAGCGTGGTCCGGCTGCCGACCACGTTTTGGACTGCCTGCAACCCGGCGACCAACTGCTCTTTGGCAATCGTCAGTTTCATTGGCGCCCCTAGTATTGTGTTCTTTGAAACAGAGGAAAGCTATTAGTAGGGGGTGTGAGCAAGTCGAACAACTACCGGCGGGATATGGCCAATTCGGCCTTTTCCGGCGGTTTGGCTCCGTGAAGAAGCTCCGAAGAACCGCGGACAAGTCGGTCCGCGAACGGTTGGGCGCAGGTTATTGGCCGCGCGGCGGCGGTTGTTGGCGGTTTATCGGCGGGGATACCTAAACCTAAAGCTCCCGGGCGCCGATACGCTGGGGACGAAACAGGTTTTGGTCATGCAGCCGCTCAAAGACTGGTCCCTCAAGCGGAAGATTACGGCCGTATTGCTCGGCGTCGCCGTCGTAGCGATGACGAGTTTTGCGACCGTGGCGCTATGGTTTGAGTGGAATCTGGTGAACCGGATGGCAGTGCGGCACCTGCGCATCACCGCGAATCTGCTGGCCGATCATGTGGCGGCAGAGACGGTGACCGGTGATTGGGCGGCGGCCGACCGACTGCTGGCGTCGCTGCGCACGGACAGCTCGGTGATGGCCGGCGAAATCGAGGATCAAAGTGGCGAAATCCGGGCCTCCTTCCGGCGCTCCGGAAACAGTCCGTCTGCCGAACCGATGGAGCATGGGGCCGCGTTCGGTCAGGCCGTGGTGGAAGCTCCCATCCATTACGAAGGGCGCAGGGTAGGCGAGCTGCGACTGCTGGCCGTTTACCGGGCACCTCTGCGGGGGTTGCTGGTGAATTTCGGCGAAGCCCTGGCGATGTCGCTGGTCTTCAGCGTGGGCGTTACCCTGCTCCTGCTGCGTCCGGCGAAACGGTTCATCATCCAGCCTCTGCATGATTTGGCGACGACGGCCGGCGAAATCGCCCGGAGCCATGATTTCGGCAAACGGGCGAGGACAACCAGCGGCGATGAACTGGGCCGCATGGCGGAGTCCTTCAACACGATGCTGGCGGAAGTGCAGCAACAGGAGGCGGCCCTGCAGGAATCCCACCTCCGGTATCGGCGGCTGTTCCAGCACAGTCCGGTGCCGATGTTCCTCGTGACCGGGCCCGGCCACGTCATCAGTGCGGTCAATGACGCTGCCGTGAAGGCGTATGGTTATCAGCCCGGGGAATTTGCCGGCATGACCCTGCGCTCGCTGGTTGAAGCCGACTGCCGGTGCGCTCAGGAACGATCCGGCGGCGACCTTCCTGTGGGCGCGGTCATGGAATGCCGGCACCGGCGCAAGGATGGGACCACGCTGATGGTGGAACTGAATACCCAGCTCAGCGAGGAGGCGGGTGAGCCGGCCGTGCTCGTGCAGGCGGTGGATGTCACCGAGAAGCACCGGACGGCCCAAGCCCTGCAGGCGAGCGAGCAGCGGTTCAGGGCAGTGCTGGAAAACCTCTCGGAAGGCTTGGTAATGCACGACGCCGAGGGTCGGCTGCTCTTTGCCAACCCGCGGTTTGTCGAGCTGACCGGGCTGACGGCCGGCGAGCTGGCCGACGCCGATGTCCGCGAACTGGTGCCACCCCATCCCGCCCCCGGACTGGGTTTGGAGGCCCTCAAATACGAAACGGAACTCGTCCGCGCCGACGGGACGAAACTCAGCGTGCTGGTGTTGACCTCGACGTTGTCCAAGGACGGCGGCGAAGCCATCGCCACGGTTGTTTCCGTGACCGACCTGACAGTCGCCAAGGCAGCGGCTGCCGAAGTGGCCACGAGCCAGGCCCGACTGATCGAGGTGTCCCGGCTTGCCGGCATGGCCGAAGTCGCGACCGGCGTGCTTCACAATGTCGGCAACGTGCTCAACAGCGTGAATGTGTCGGCCAATGTGGTGATGGACCGGCTCCGGCAGTCGCGCATCACCGGATTGCAGAAAACCGTGCGCCTGCTGGAACAGCATGCCGGTGACCTGGGCCGGTTCTTTGCGGAGGATCCGAAGGCCAAACTCGTGCCCGATTATCTGGGCAAGCTCTACTGGCAGCTCGACAACGAGCGCAATGAGCTCATCGGCGAACTCTCCGGGCTGACCCGGAATCTCGACCACATCAAGCAGATCGTCACCATGCAGCAGAGCTACGCGAAGGTGGACGGTCTCAGCGAGGCCGTCAGCCCGGCGGTGCTGCTGGAAGACGCGCTCCGGCTCAACGAGGACGCCCTGGTGCGCAGCGAGGTCACCGTGGAGCGGGATTACGATGGCTCCGCCCCGAAGGTGAAGGTGGACCGCCACAAGGTCCTCGAAATCCTCGTGAATCTGGTGACCAACGCCCGCCATGCGGTGTGCGAGGCGGACCGCAAGGACCGGCGGATCCGGGTCCGGGTCGGCCCGCAGTGCAACCGCAGGGTCAGCGTCGAGGTGGAGGACAACGGCATCGGCATCCCGGCGGAGAACCTGGTCCGGGTGTTCCAGCATGGGTTTACCACCAAGAAGAACGGCCACGGCTTTGGCCTGCACAGCGGCGCCCTGGCGGCCCGCCAGATGGGCGGAACCCTGACCGTCAGTTCCGCCGGTCCGGGTCAGGGTGCCACGTTCCGTCTCGAATTGCCCGTCGGTGAGGACAATCCCGCCGCGCCAAACCCGCCCGCATCCCTGTCATGAGCTTCCAAAACACCTGCCGCATCCTGGTCGTGGACGACTCGCCGAGCATCCACGAGGACTTTCGCAAAGTCTTGGGCGGCTACCGCCCGCAGACCGCGGAGACCGACGCGCTGGAATCCGATCTCTTCGGCGAGGAGCGGGCCGAAGAGAGCTCCCGCGGTGCGCTGAAGTTCGAGATCGACACGGCGTTCCAGGGCGAGCAGGCGCTGGCCATGGTCCGTCGCGCCGAGGAGCTGGCCCAGCCCTACGCGGTGGCCTTCGTGGACGGACGCATGCCGCCGGGCTGGGACGGGCTCGAAACGGTCGAGCGGATGCAGCGGGTTTCGCCGGACCTGCAGTTCGTATTCTGCACCGCCTACTCGGACTATACCTGGCAGGAGATCCTCGATCGTGTCGGCAAGAGCGACAACTTCGTCATCATCAAGAAGCCCTTCGACAACGTCGAAGTGCAGCAGATGGCCCAGACGTTGGCGCGGAAGTGGTTGCTCATGCGCATGGTGAACAGCCAGATCGAGTCGCTGGACACCAAGGTGATTCAGCGCAGCGCGGAACTGCGCTCGGCCAACGCGGACCTGGCGCGCGAAATGACCGAACGCCTCAATGCCGAGGCCCAGTCGCAGGAACTCGCCGAACGCTTCGTGAAGGTGTTCGACGCCAACCCGCTGCCCATGTCCCTGATCTCGGCGGACACCCTGCAGTTCCGGGACGTGAACGCGGGCTTCCTGCGCCTGTTCGGCCGCACGCGGGACCAGGTAGTCGGCCGGACGCCGGCCGAGCTGGGCCTTTGCAACCAGGCGGAGTTCCGCCAGCGCATCCTCGATCCGCTGCTGACGGGCGAGGCCGTCAAATCCGAGCAGCTCAAGTTCTGGTTGCACGAGGGCCAGGGACGGACCGCGGAGGTATCCGCCGATCTGCTCGATCTCGGCGACGAGACCTGCGTGCTGATGGTGTCCCAGGACATCACCGAACGCCTGGCCCTGGAGAACCAGCTGCGGCAGGCCCAGAAACTGGAGGCGGTCGGCCAGTTGGCGGCGGGCATTGCCCATGACTTCAACAACCTCGTGACCATCATCATGGGCCACGCGGAACTGCAGCTGACGACCAGTGATCTGACGGCCGATCTGGGAGCTTCGCTCCAGCAGATCAACGCGGCCGCGCAGCGGGCAGCTGGCCTCACGCGGCAGTTGCTCGCGTTCAGCCGCCGCGAACCGGGCGCCACGCAGGCGGTGGACCTCAAGGGGCTGGTGGAGTCGGTGTCGCAGATGATCGCGCGGCTTCTGGGCGAGAACATCGAACTCCAGGTGACCTGCCCCAATGATTTGCCGCCGGTGGAGGCCAACCCTGGCGAGATCGAGCAGGTGCTCGTGAACCTCGCGGTCAACAGCCGCGACGCGATGGCCAAGGGCGGGCGGTTGCGCATGGCCGCCACGGCGGTGCGGGTGGACGCGGCGTGGGCGGCGAGAAATCCGCAGGCGCGGGAAGGCAGTTTCGTGTGTTTGGCAGTGATGGACCAGGGCTGTGGCATGGATGCAGCCACGCTGAAGCGCATCTTCGAGCCGTTTTTCACCACCAAGCCGCCCGGGAAAGGCACGGGCATGGGGCTGGCCTCGGTATTTGGCATCGTCCGGCAGCACGAAGGTTGGATCGAGGTGGAGTCCGAAGTGGGCAAAGGTTCGACCTTCCGCGTGTTTCTCCCGGTCAGCGGCCGGGCCTTGACCAAGGTGGCCACCGAACCGCCGGCGACCCCCGGAGGAAACCATCGCGGAACCATCCTGCTGGTCGAGGACGAGGCGGAACTGCGCCAGCTCGCCCGCCGGCTGCTCACGCGTCAGGGCTTTTCGGTGCTGGAAGCGGCGGACGGACCCACGGCGCTGGACCTGTCGCGCCGGCACCGCGGGGAAATCGATGTGATGCTCACGGACGTCGTCATGCCGGGTGGCCTGTCTGGCATCGAGCTGGCGGAGCGGATGCGGTTGGAACAGCCGGAACTGCGGGTGGTTTTCACGAGCGGCCACAACGAGGACATTCTGGGTTCCCACGGTGTATCACCGGAAGGGACCAACTTCATCCAGAAACCCTTCTCGATGGGCTCGTTGCTGGGAGTGCTGAACCGGGTGCTGGCCAACTAGGGCGTCGGGCCAGCGCCCACGCGGGTCCACAGCACATTCAGGACGAATGGCCCGACCATGCCGGAATGGGCATTGATCCGAAGAGGGGGCCCCCGGATGTTTTTTGTAGCAGCAAGACGATCATCCCATTCAACTGGCGGCACATGGATTCAATTGTCCGATCAACGCTCAAGCAGCGCGTTTATGAACGGCTGGCGCCCATGGCGTCCGGAATTGTTTCGTGGTTCTATGACCGGCGCCTAGCTGCCGAGCTTCAGATGCTGGAAGGCCGGAAATCGGACCGGAACATCGACCGGCTGCTGAAACTCCAGGCCCGGTGTGCAATCCAGACCGCCTGGGCTGGGTTGGGACCGATCGGCTATGAACTCGCTGCCCATCTGAAGCCCAAACATGTGGTGGAGCTGGGCAGCTACGGCGGTTTTTCAACCTGTTGCCTGGGCTTGGCGTTGCTGGATCATTCACCCGGTTCGATCCTGCGGGCCGTGGACACGTGGCAGGGGGACCCGCATGCCGGATACTATCCCGAAGACGTCTGGCGCCAGTTTTCCTGGTTACGTTCGGAGCTGGGTTTGGAAGACGTCATCAAGCCGTTGCGGATGACTTTCCAGGAAGCAGCCGCGCAGATTACGGAGCCCATCGACCTCCTGCACATCGACGGGTGGCATACCTTCAAGGCGGTAAGGCAGGACCTGAAGCTGTTTCGGGGGAAACTGGCGCCCGGGGCAACGGTGATCTTCCATGACGTCAATGCTCACTTTGTCGGCATGAGGATTTTCTGGCTTTGGCTTTCGCTCAACCGACCAACTGCGTTGGTGCCGTATTCCCACGGACTTGGGGTTGCACGATTCTAAGCGGGCGGGTTCCGGAAACGGATGCTGACGGGCCGCCGTTCACTGCGGGGCGTTCAAGCGGGTCCACAGCACGTTCAAGACGAACAGGCCGATCATCCCCAGGCAGCAGGCGACTTTGCCGAGGGTTCCCGCCACCACTCCAATGGCGGCCCCGAGGCCCGCCTTGCCGGCTTCGCGCCATTCCCGGCCGCCGATCATCTCGGCCAACGTGGCGCCCAGCAGCGGAAACAGGAGGAGCCCGAGCGGTGGCCAGAGAATGCCCAGCACGGCGCCGATGCCGGCACCGACCATGCCGCGCCAGGTTGCCCCCAGTTTCTTGGCGCCGTAGGTCGTCGCGAGGAAGTCCACCAGCAGCGAGAAGGCCGCCAGCAAGCCCAGCAGGATGATCACGAACCACGAGGCACCGTGATCGCCGAAGTAGAGCTTGTGGCCCAGTGCCGCCACGAAGACCACCGGCGTGCCGGGCAACGCCGGCAGCACTGCGCCGGCGAGGCCGATGAGCATCACCAGCAGCGTCAGCACCAGCCCGAGGATTTCCGTGGCATCCATGATCACGAACCTAGGAACCCCGCGCTCCCGCGCCAAGTTTCCGGAATTCCGGCCGGAACTTTCCAGTGGTCAGCGGCGGACTTTGCGGAAGCGGGACACATAGTTGTCCTTGAGCTTCAGCGGCTCGCCCACCTTTTCAAAGCCGGCGGCGGCGATCTCCCGTTCAAACACCTCCTGGCCCGCGCGCACGTGGGTCATCATCCAGTCGGTGCTCACGCCGGGGATGCGCTTGAACTCCACTAGCAGCAGCTCCCCGTCGCGGGCCAGCGCCTCGTGCATGGATGCCAGCATGTGCTGGGGAAACTCGAAATGGTGATACGTGTCGCAGATGAACACGCGGTCCACGGAACTGCGGTCGAGCCGGGTGGACTTGTCGGCCCCCATCACTGTGACCACCTGTGGGTAACCGCCTTCCGCCGCGCGGCCCTTCAGGTGTGCCAACAGGGGCGGTGAGATGTCCACTGCGTAAACCCGGCCGGAACTGCCGACCGCATCGGCGAACAGAAAGGTGAACAGGCCGGTTCCCGCGCCGATGTCCGCGATCCGCTGGCCCGGCTTCAAGCCGGCGGCGGCGACGATTGCCCGCCGATGATCAAACACTTCGCGGCCTTCCTTCTCGAAGCGTTCCACCCAGTTGCGCGGATTCAGGTCCGGCTTCAGGAACTCGTCATTGATGCCGGGTTTGACGCTGTGAACTTCGGCCGACGCAGTGGACGCAGAATTGGATTGGCAACCGGTCCCGAGCGCGAGCAGGCCGGCGAGAGCCAAGCCCGCTAACAGATGGCGGATGGACATGGCGGGAACGTATTCCGGCCGAGCGCGGGGCGCGAGCGTCAGTGAGTGTAGCCCTCTTCGCCGTGTTCGGCGAGGTCGAGGCCCTGATGTTCGACTTCCTCGGCCACGCGGCAGCCGAGAGTCCGGTCGATCAGGAAATAGAGAACCACGGTGGCGACAACCGAAAGAACCAGCACCAGACCGCCGGCCTTGATCTGTTCCAACCAGAGCGTGCTGCCCACGAAGCCCTTGATGCGTTCAGCGGCGAGGTTCGGATTGATGTCGGGATTGGCGAGGACGCCGGCCAGCAGCGTGCCCAGCGTGCCCCCGACCGCGTGCACGCCGAAGGTGTCGAGCGAGTCGTCGTAGCCGAAGGCGATCTTCAGCTTGGCGCACGCAAGGTAGGTGGCCACGCCAGCGAGCAAGCCGATGAGCACCGCACCTCCCGGCGAAACAAAACCCGAGGCGGGCGTGATCGTGGCGAGGCCGGCGACGGCGCCAGAGCACATGCCCAGAATGGACGGTTTGCCGCGCAGGATCAGTTCAATCACTGCCCACACGCACAGGCCAACCCCGGCGCTCAGGGTCGTGGCCACGAAGGCGTTGGCCGAGACGGTGTCGGCCGCCACCGCGGAGCCGGCGTTGAAGCCATACCAGCCGAACCACAGCATGCCCGTGCCCACCATGCAGAGCACCATGCTGTGCGGCACGATTGGCTCACGGCCGTAGCCCTTGCGTGGGCCGAGCAGGAGACAGAGCACGAGCGCGCTCCAGCCGGAAGTCATGTGCACGACGATGCCGCCGGCGAAATCAATCGCCTTGATTTTTGCCGAGTCGTTCCAGAGGCCGTTCATCCAGCCGTCGGCGCCCCAGAGCATGTGGGCGGACGGGAAATAGACGATGAACATCCAGGCGACGCAGAAGACCATCAGGGCCTTGTAGCGCATTCGCTCCGCAATGGCGCCGACGATCAGCCCCGGCGTGATGATCGCGAACATGAGCTGATACATCGCGAAGATGTTGTGGGAAACCCACGGGCTGTAGTCCGCATTGGGGGCCGCGGTGACGCCCCGCAGGAGCGACCAACCCATTCCGCCCAGGAACGGCGAACCCTTGCTGAAGCTCAGCGAGTAGCCGCACAGCCACCACAGCACGGTCACGATCCCGGCCAGTCCGAGGCACTGGGCCAGCACCGAGAGGACGTTCTTTTTGCGCACCAATCCGCCGTAGAACAGGGCCAGGCCCGGCAACGTCATGAACAGCACCAGTCCCGCGCTGACCATCAGCCAGCCGTTGTGACCGGGGCCGGGCGCACCCACGAGCGAACCCGCCGGGGCGCTGTTCTTGAAGTAGGCTTCGAGATCGGCCAGGCGCTGTTCGACGGAGGGATCGGCGGCGAACAGGGGCGTGGAGATGGTCAGGCCGAGGAACAGGAGCAAGAAGGCGAGGAAGCGTTTCATGGGCTGGAAAGCGCAGCGAAGGGTTGGTGTTCGGCGACGTCACACCGCGGCTTCGCCGCGTTCCTCGGTTCGGATCCGGATCACCTCATCGACCGCGGAGACGAAGATCTTCCCGTCGCCAATCTTGCCGGTCTTGGCCCCCTTGATGATGGCGGCAACCGCGGCGGCGACCTGATGGTCGGCGACGACCAGTTCCAGTTTCAGCTTGGGCAGGAAATCCACGGTGTATTCCGCCCCGCGATAGATTTCCGTATGACCTTTCTGCCGGCCGAACCCCTTGACCTCGCTGACCGTCATTCCGACCACGCCCGCTTCGTGCAGGGCGTCTTTGACGTCTTCGAGGCGGAACGGCTTGATGACGGCGTCGATTTTCTTCATCGGGTGGGGAAATGGCGCCGCGGAACCTGCCAGCCGAGGTTCCCGGGTGGCAATGGGATTCATGAATTGAGTTCATTCTCTATTCCTGGAGAATGAGGTGAAACGCTGGAATCGGGCCCGGCCAAAGCGCGTCCGCCGCGCGAATCGTCCGGGCTAAAGCTCGCGGAGCGAATCCACCAGCCGGCCACGCAGGGCGCGGGAAGTTGCCCAGGCGGTCCAGACCAGGCCGTTGGCCAGGACGAGGCCCAGCGTGACCGAGAGTGATCGCCACGGGAAATCCGAGCCCGGCGTCCCGAGCGACGGCAACACCGCGACCAACGCCGCCACCAGGCCCACGCCCAGCCCGAGCAGCAGCAGCGCGACGTGCTCGGTCAGCACCAGCCGGCGAAGCGTCGCGGCCTCGAAGCCCAGCGCGAGCATCAGGCCGAGTTCGCCGCGGCGTTCCTGCACATTGCGGAGCACCACCACGCCCAGCCCGACACTGCCCAGCAGCAGCCCGAGCCCGCCGAGGATCTGGAAGGTGTTCAGATAGGTGTTCTGCACCGCGTTGAACTGCGCGAGCCGGCGCGTCGTGGGTGTCAGTTCGAGGCCGACATCCTGCAACGCGCGGGACAACGCGGCGGAAACCGGTTCGCTGGCGGCGGCCGGCGCGTCCACGAGGAAACCGCGGTAGCCGCTCTCGCTGGGGAACAGGCGCACGAAGTCCGCTTCGGCGATCAGCAGGTTGCCCTGGAGGATCGAGTTCGCCACCGCGCCGACAATCCGCACCTTGAAGGGCTGACCCCGTTCATCGGTGAAATCCAACGTGCCGCCGACGGAACTATTCAGCGCCCACTCGATGGAGGCCGCGTCGCCGATGGCGGGAATGGCACCATCCGAGATTGAGGGACTAGTGATCGAGCCGCTGCCGAAGAGCGGCTGGTTCAATGCCATCCATCCGTTCGTGACGGCCAAGCCCTTGAGCACCTTGGTGAAGGTGAACGCGCCGCGCGCCGCCAACTGCTCCGGCTTCACCCCCAGCAGGCGGGGACGTTGGGCGCCGTTCAGGTTCAGGCAGCTCGCGTCGTCGCCGTCGCGCACCCGGAGTTGGACGAAAGACACGCCCTTCAGGTCGCCGGGATTCAGGCCATAGAATTCCTGTCCCTTCGCCGTGTTGAGGTCCTGGATGACCGGCAGACTGCTTTCGCCCCACAGCGCAAAGCCGCCCGTGCCGGATTCCCGTCGGTCGGCGTTTCGCGTGGCGTCGAGCTTCATCGCGGCGATGGCGACGATCAGGAAGGCCGCGCTGGCCAGCAAGGCGACTGTGCCCAGCGAACGGGACGGCCGCCGGGCCAGCGCTCGGAGGGCGAGTGAACGGATGGCAGTATTCCCTCCGGTGGGCCGGCTGGTCGCCTGACCCAAACTGCGGATCCACACGCGCACCCATAGCAGTCCCGCGATCAGCAACAACGCGCCGGCGCCGAAGAATACCTGGGGATTCGATTCCCGGGTGAACCACGCGCCCACCGACAGGCCCAGCGCGGCCACGCTGGCGGCCAGGGCCAAGCGTCGCGGTTGGTGCAATCCGCCCGCGGGGACATTCAGGGCGGCCTCGTTGGCGCCTTCGTTGAGCAACTCGCGCGCGGGTCGCTTCGCCTGCTGGCGCAATGCGACAAACATCGTTCCTGCCGCCACGGCGATGCTCAGGATGATTCCCGTGAACAGCGTCACGGGTGTCAGGTGGAACTCGAGGCCCGCGCCCGCGATGGCGTCGCGCCAGATCGTCGTGAGACCCCAGAGCACTCCCTTTGCGTAGTAACAGCCAAGCACTGCCCCGAGCACCGAGCCCAGCGTCGCGAGGGCAAGTCCCTCGCGGAAGAGCAGGCGGCGCACCCGCGCCGGCGGCCAGCCGAGCGCGAGCAGGATGCCGACCTCGCCGGTGCGCTGCTCCAGCGCGAACCGGAACAGCATCGCCGTGAGCAATAACGCGGACGTGATGAGGAAGAAGCTGAAGCCGATCATCAGCCCGCCGAAGTCCTTGCCGGTGCCGCTCTCGGCCGCGCGCAACGCCTCCTCCCGGACGGGCCGCCAAACGAGGCCGACGTCCGCGGGATTGAGGTTGGCGCGGATGCGGGCGGTGATGGCGTCGCGAAGTTCGGTGAGGGAAAGATTGGAAGGTCGCCCGCCCTCACCCCGGCCCTCTCCCCCGGGAGAGGGGGAAGCATTCGCGGCCGGACTGGTTGCCGGCGGAGCTGGAGCAGCAGTCTGCGCTGGTTCATTCGCCGAAACCAGAGCGCCAGATGCGGAAATGGATGCATCGTTTCCGGACAGGCTGACGGTGTTTCCCCCTCTCCCCGGGGGAGAGGGCCGGGGAGAGGGCGGGCCACTCACAAACCACCTTATCGCCGTCAGTTCCCCGAAGCGGTTCGCCCACATTTTCTGGCCAGCAGCCAACGTGATGAACGCCTTCGGTGTGCCGCGATGCTGTTTCCAATAGGCTTCGTCCTGGTCGCGGATGGTGTGGACCAGGTCGAAGCCGGCATCCCAATCGTGCGTGCTCTCGGCCTTCGAGAGGCCGGGAAACTCGGGCATCAGCGTGCGGTCCGCGTGCAGGCCGGCGAGCGGCACGATGCTGTGGATGCGGAAGGTGTTGGTGTGCTCCTGCAATTGCGTGCCGGCATCCACGCGGTAGTAAGTCAGCGCCAGCGAATCACCCGGCTTCACACCCAAGTCATCCGCCAGCCACCGGTTCACTACGATCTCGTCGTCCTTCAGGTCGGCTGGCGTATAAGGCGCACCCGCGGCGGTGACCATCGAGTAAGGCGCCAGCTTGTCGCCGTGCGCGAGGCCGTTGACGAGGTAGGTGAGGAGGGGAGTCGCTGCGGGGATTGCGGATTGCGGATTGCGGATTGCGAAAACGTTGGTCAGCGCGGCGCGGACGACGGCGGGTTCGAGGAAGATGCGACGGGTGGTGAGTTCCAAGGCTGGTTGAGCAGACTGTCGAGCCGACAGAAGCAGCTCAGCATCCGGCAACTCCCATTGTGATCGTAAGGTTTTGCTGTAGGCGGTTGCGAGGGTCTGACCGGACACAGCTTTGGCAGCCATGACGAGAGAACCGTTACGGAAGCCCTCCCATCCATCGGTAAAGAGAAGTTCCAACTTGTGCGAGAGCTTCTCCCAGGTTGACGCCGGGTGAACCGTTTGTGCGACAGGAGCCAACAGCAAGTTGGCCAAGCCACCAACGCCTGCCTGTGCTGATAACTGATCATAGGCAACGAACGCGTTCAAAGAAGGCAGTTGAGCTACTTGGAGACTAAACCCCCCGCCTTCCTCAGTTGCCAGAATGCGGGACACTCTGAGTCGGAGGGCGATGCTCTGATCGTCTCGCGGTGTGATTACAGCGTCGCGGGATAGGGCAGATGGCTTGTGTATTCGAACGACCACGTTGTCTTCCAGCTTAGCTGCCAACTGGTCGGCCAACGCTTCGGATAGCCAGACCTCTCCTGTCTCTGGCAGGTCGACCTCCGCTGGAGTGAACGAACCGGTCAGTTGGCGGAAGCTGGGGGTTACTCCAAAGATGGATACTTGATTGGCGCGATTGGAGCCGTCCTGCTTGGCCACCGTGGCAGGCAGAACTAACGCTCCGGCCGCAGCGGGCTCAAGATGGCTTAGGCCAGTGTTGCCGCTGAACTGGCCGGCAAGGTTCGTTGAGAAGAATCGGTCACTGGCGTGGATCGCAATTTCAGTTCGCCAGCCCAAACGCATCCAGGCCTGAAGGACAAGGCTTCCCTTCACCGAATCCCCAACGGCCAGCGCGCCGATGAGCACGGCGGCGGCGAGCGTGACGCCGGCGAGCACGCCCAGTTGCGAGCGGAAGTAATGGCGCAACGAGCGCCGCGCGAGCGTGCGGAGGTTCATCGGGTTTTCGATTGTCGATTTGCGAAGGCCGATTTGCGGCGGGCCTGAACCCGGTGGGGCGAGACTCCGTCGAGCCCACTTTCGAGCCGAGCGAGGCGAACGGAGTGAGCGTCCTCAACCGCAACCCCGAGATGCTCGCTGCGCTCGCGCCGGCGCGGCCGGCAGACAGGGCTCGACCGAGTCTCGCCCCACCAGCGCAGCCAAGCGGTGTGGCAGTCCCACTCGAAAATCGGAAATCGCAAATCGGAATTCATTCAGCGCCTTGTCCTGCCGGTTGCCGGCTAGACCAGCTTCCCGTCCCGCAATTCCACCGTGCGGCCCATGCGCTGGGCGAGTTCGGCGCTGTGGGTGACGACGACGAGGGTGACGTCTTCCTCGCGGTTCAGTTCGACGAGCAACTGGCCGAGGTTGGTCGCGCTGGCGCGGTCGAGGGCGCCGGTCGGCTCATCGGCGAGCAGGAGCGCAGGCCGGTTGATCAGCGCCCGGACGACGGCGGCGCGCTGGCGTTCGCCGCCGCTGAGCTGGCCCGGCAGGTGGTCGAGCCGGTGGCTCAGCCCGACGCGGTCAAGGAGCTGCCGGGCGCGATGTTCGGCATCGGCGGGCGTCTGGGCCGCGTCGGCGAGCGTCGGGAGCAGGACATTTTCCAGCACGCTGCACTGCGGCAGCAGGTGATGATTCTGGAAGATGAATCCGATCTGCCGGTTGCGGAGCGCGGCGAGTTCCTTGGCCGTCAGCCGGGTGAGGTCGCGTCCGTCGAAGGTGATCGTGCCGCGGTCGGGCAGGTCGAGCGTGCCGAGCAGGTTCAGGATCGTGCTCTTGCCGCTGCCGCTGGGGCCGACGATGGCGACGCTCTCGCCGCGGGCGAGGCTCAGCGAAGCACCGAGCAGCACCGGCACGGGTTCGGCCCCGGGATAAGCCTTGAAGACATCGCGGAATTCCAGCAGCGGCGCGGACATGCCGCGAAGGATAGGAGCGGATTCGGAAGCTCAAAGCGCAAATCCCCGCGGGAGCCGGGAGAGATCAACAGAAGGGAACTGAGGAAACGAAGGGAGCGGTCTTCGGGCGAAGTCGGTGGTGCACGGCCGCCGACGTTGCGGGCAACAAACCTCGCCATTCGGCAAGCCCCGCTAGGGAGGTTTTGCCAGCTCCGTTACCTCCGTTTCCTTCTGTTCGCCTGCTCCGCCTACCGCGGCGGCGACCATTCGTTGAGCGAACGTTCCTCGATGCCGATGGGCTGACCGTGGCCCAGCAGTTCGAGGACTTCGCCGAGGAAATAGAGCGAGCCCGTGATGAGCACGAAGGGGTCCGCGGCGCACAGGCGGAGCGCTTCGGCGGCGGACGCGGCGGCCTTCACGGGACGGCCGGCGCCGGTGGCGACGCAGGCGGCCCGCAGTTCCTCGGCACTGACCGTGCGGCCGCTGGCCACCGGGGCGGTGATGACCCGTCCGGACAACGGCACGAGGGTCTGGGCCATTGCCCGCCAGTCCTTGTCCGCGAGCGCGCCGAGCACCAGCGTGGGGCGCTGTCCGGGGAAATGATCCCGCAGTGCGGCCGTGAGCGTGGCCACGCCGTCACGGTTGTGCGCGCCATCGAGGAGCAGCGTCTGGGGTCCGCGGCGAAGCACTTGCAGGCGGCCCGGCCAGGTCACCTTCCTGAGGCCGGTGGCGAGCTGTTCGTCGGACACCGGCAGGAAAACGCGGAGCAACCGCACGGTGGCGGCGGCGAGGGCGGCGTTGACCCGCTGATGGGCGCCCAGGAGGCCGACTTCGAGGCGGAAGTTGGCCAGTTCGGCCGGCCCGACTGTCAGGCAGGGCGCGTCGAGTTCCCGGGCCTTCCACTCGATGACGGCGCGGGCTTCGGAATCGGCGGTGGCGGTGAGCACCGGCACGCCGGGCTTGATGATGCCGGCCTTTTCCGCGGCGATGGCCGGCAGGGTGGCGCCGAGCACCTTCTGGTGATCCCAGCCGATGTTGGTGATCACGCTCGCGAGCGGCGTGACGATGTTGGTCGCGTCGAGCCGGCCGCCGAGCCCGGTTTCCCAGACCACGAGGTCCACGCGCTGTTCCGCGAAGTGCATCAGGGCCAGCACGGTGGTGAATTCGAAGAACGTCGGGTCGAGGCCGGGCAAGTTGGCCACGGCCTCCCTGAGTGTCGCGACGTGACGGGCGAGATCCGCATCGGCAATGGGCGTCCGGTTGACCTGGATGCGCTCGCCGAAGCGGACGAGATGGGGAGAGGTGTAGAGGCCCACGCGGCGGCCGGCGGCGCGATGGACACTGTCGAGCAGGGCGCAGACGGAACCCTTGCCATTGGTGCCGGCGACGTGGATGAACCGGAGCCGTTCGTGGGGGTTGCCGACCGCGGCGGCAAGGCGGCGGGTGGTTTCCAAGCCGGGCTGGAAACCGAACATCCGCAGCGATTGCAGGTAGGCGAGCGCGTCCGCGTAGGTCACGCGCGGAAGTCGGCCACGCCGGCGGCGATTGTCAAAGGCCGGAGCCGGTCGGAGAAAAGTGTTCCTCCGGCAGGGGGAGTGATAATGCTCGGCCCAGCGTGGATGCGCCAAACAGAGCAGAGGATGGAAAACGCACTTGGGCGGAACGCCTGTTGACGGCGTGTTCCCGCGAGACTTCCGGGGGGAAGTTCATCCCCCAGATCGACGGGTTGCGCACGTTGGCCGTGCTCACGGTGGTGTTTTTCCATCTCGATGACCAACTGGGAAAGCCCGAGGTCAACGGCCTGGTTGACCGGGCCTTCACCTCGGTGGTCCGCCGCGGGTTCCTCGGTGTGCCAATCTTTTTTGCGATCAGCGCGTTCATCGTGGCGCTGCCGTTTGCCCAACGGTGGCTGCGCGGGGGCCGGCCGGTCGGCTTGGGCCGCTTTTACCTGCGCCGCCTCACGCGACTGGAGCCGCCCTACATCTTCAACCTGCTGGCCATCTGGCTGCTGGGCGCATGGGTCGGCTGGTGGACCTTGGGCGGCATCCTGAAGAGCCTGGGGGCCAGCCTGCTCTACCAGCACAATCAGATATTCGGAGAGTTCAGCTTCATCAACTCGGTGGCGTGGTCGCTGGAGGTGGAGTTCCAGTTCTACCTGCTGGCACCGGTGCTGACCCTGGTGTTCGCGGTGCGGCGACAGTGGCTGCGGTGGGTGATTCTGGGGAGCGTCTGCGGGCTGGTGGCATGCCTGCGGGATTTGGAGGTGCGGCGGGTGCAGTTGTCGCTGCTGGGTCAGTTCGAGGCGTTTGCGGTGGGTTTGGCCGTGGTCGACATCCACCTGACGAAATGGGTCCAGGGACCGCCGCGAAAGGTATGGCTGGATGGGGTGGGCGTGGCTGGGTGGCTGGGGTTCTTCGCCCTGAGCCGGATTGAGGAGCCGGTATTGCGATCGGCACTCCAGAGCGGCTGCCTGTTGGGCGCCATGGTGGGATCGCTGGGTGGAGTCTGGTTGGCGCGGCTGTTGGGCAATCGCTGGGTGTTCACGTTCGGCGGCATGTGCTACAGCTTCTACCTGTGGCACCAGTTGCTCCTCATCGGGGCCGTTCCGTGGCTTCAGGCCCGGTTGGGCCCGGCGGACGGATACCTGGGCCGCTATCTGTTGGTTGCGCTGCTCGTGGTGCCGCCGGTCTTCGCGGCCTGCACGGCGTTTTTCGTCTGGGTTGAAAAGCCCTTCATGCGACGGGATTGGCCCGAGCGCATCGCCGGGTGGTGGAGGAACCTGCGCCGTTAGCGCGCTTCCGCCTCTTCCGCCACGGACTTGCCGCGGCCCGCGAGGGTGAGGATCGCGGGCAGCACGGTGAGCCCGGCGAGCATGCAGGTCGTCGTGCCCGCGCCGAGCACCCAGCCCAGGCTGCTGATGCCCTGGTGGTCCGCGATCACCAGGCTGCCGAAGCCGGCAATGGTGGTGAGGCCGGACACCAGCACGGCCTTGCCGGTGCTCTTGGCGAGGATGCCCGGATTCCTTTCCTCGGCGAAGCGGTTGAGGATGTGGATGCCGTTCGTCACGCCGATGCCGATGACCAGCGGCAGCATCATGATGTTCGCCGGATTGAACGGCCGGTCGAGCCAGCCCATGGCGCCGGTGACCCACACGGCCCCCAAGGCCACGGGCAGCAGCGACAGCGACACCGCTCCGATCCGGCGGAAATGCAGGAAGACCAGGATCACGATCGCACCCAGGGCCCACCAGGCGGCCTCGACGTAGGAACTGCGCAGCAGCTCGGTGTAGTAGTAGAGCTGCACGGGTTCGCCGGTGGCTTTTGGCACGGCGGACTGGAGTTCCTTCACGAAGATCTCCTGCGGTTCGCGGTCCCACACGTTGGTCCTGGGATAGACCTGGATGAGGAAGCTGCCGTCGAGACCGATGAAGCGGTTGCGCAAGGCCAGGGGCAGATCCTTCACCTGGAAGCCGCCGCTGGCATCCTGTCCGGACAGGGCGGCGAAGGTTTCGCGGATGTCGTCGAACAGCGCCTGCTGGTAGGTGCCCAGCTTGACGGCGGAATTGCTCCGGGCGAGCTCGTCACCGCGGAACATGGCCTGGGTCAGGTCCAGCAGCGCAGCGCGCAGTGAGACGAGCTGGGCGTGCAGCTCCTTGCGGTCGGTCTTGGCGACTTCGTCGGCTGCGAGTCCCAGATAACCGTGCAGGCCGAAGAGGGTTTGGTTGAGGTCGGTCAGGTCCACCGGCCGGCGATCAGGTTCGGGGAACCGGATGCGGGCGGTGGTGTTGGTGACCGCGCGGATCAGGGCGAGCTTGGGCTGCGCGTCTTCGGTCAGGAACCGCGCCATCGTCTCCGTGGAGCCGACCGAGGGCAGCTCGCGGATCTTGGCGGCGAGGGCGACCGCTTCCTGCGCGTTGGTCGCGAGGACGGCACCGTAGAGCGCCGACTTGTCGGAGGTCTCCAGCAGCTTTTTCTCGAAGACCACCGCCGGCAGGTTGGCGCTCTGAAGGTTGAGCAGGTTGTAGTCGAAACGCAGCCGCAACAGCCCCGGGATGCACAGGAGGGTCAGCGCCGCGGTGATGCCGATGACGGTCCAGGGCCGGTCCAGCCAGAGCCGTTCCAGACGGGCGCGGACCTCGACCGGTTCGCCGCCGGCCTCGAAGGATTCCAACGCCACTTCGCGGAGCGACTCCGCGCCGGCGGCCTCGTCGAGGACGTTTTGGCGGCGTCCACGCAGCAGCAACACGGGGAGCAGCGTCATCATCGGCACCACGCAGATAAGCAGGCCACCGCCGGCGATGAGGCCCATTTCGGCGATGCCGCGAAAGTCAGTGAGCGCCATGGCGAAGAATGCGCCCGCCGTGGTGAAGCAGCCCGTGAAAATGCCCTGGCCGGTGTTGACCATCGCGAGGTCCATCGCGGCGGCCTCGGAACGTCCCCGGCGCAGCTCCTCCTCGTAGCGGGTGATGAGATGGACGCCGAAGTCGATCGCCAGGCCGATGAGCATGGGCACGAACGTGATCGTGAGGATGTTCAGGTGGCCGATGACGAGCGTGGTGTAACCCATCGTGTAAACGAGCCCGACGACGAGGCAGAGCGTGGCCTTGAGCGGCCGGCCGGTGGCGCGGTAGCCGAAGATGAAGATCAACGCGCAGAGCACCAGCGACAGCACCGTGGCCTTGGTGGTGTCGGCCTGGCTCTGCTGCATCTCGTCGTATTCGAGCACTGTTCCGCCGGTGATGCCGAGATTGACCCCGCCGACCTCGGTTCGCGTCGCCTGCACCAGTTCGCGGAAGAGGCGGACGGACTGGGAATTGATCTTGGCCTGCAGGCCGTCGCGGGCGGCCTTCGAACCGCGCTGGTCCGGGGGCAGTTCCTCGTCGAGCACCAGCCGGGGCCGGGCGGTGACGAGATAAATCCGGCCGCCGGCGAAGGTGACGTATTTGGCGCGCTCGGCGTCATCGCCCGCCCCGAACAGCGCGTCCACCCCGGGGGACGGCGGCACGCCGGGGCGGGCGAGGCTCTGGGCGGCGCGGCGGACGATGCGCTCCAGGGCGGGCAGGGCCTTGAGCAAGGATTCAGTCTGGGCGTTCTCTTGGCGGCCGCTCGTGCGGATCGCGGTGTTCACGCGCTGGAAAAGCGTGACGAGATTGGAGGCCGAGGAGAACTGGTTGAGGAAGGGGCGGTAATCGTTCAGCGCATTCTGCAGGTCATGCAGGTTGGTTTCGGAGAGGAACAGCAGCGCCTTGGGACCCATCAGCTTCAGGTCGCCCTTGTAGAAGACATCGGTGAAGACGTTCGTCGGGTTCCGGTCGGTGGAGTGCGCTTCGAGGCGGGCGGCGAGGCGTTCGACAAACTGGCGGTTCTTTTCGAGGTCTTCGGATTCCGCGACGGCGACCAGGTCGTCCTCGCCGGGGAACTGCTTCTTCAGTTCGAGGAAGTTCCGGTGATACTGGAGGTTCGAGTCCACCAGGCTGTTCCGGTCCATGTCGAACTCCAGGTGGGTCAGCGTGAACCACAGCGCGAGAGCGAACAGGACCACCTGCGGCAACACTACCCAGGCCGGCCGCGTCATGACGAACGTGGCCAGCCGGCGGAGCGTGCGAACTGCCAGGGAAGGTTTCTCGGCACCCATGCGGTGTGCGGATATTAGCGAGGGAGACAAATCGCGGCCAGCGAATGCGCGGAACCCGCGTTGGAGGAGCTGACAAACGATCACCGGGAATCGGCGGGTTTGGCGATGGCCGGCATCCGGCCACCAGCGGAGTCCATGTCACGCGGGCTCGGAAGGCATTCACCCCGCGTCCATTCCGGCGGCCGGCGGAGTCCGCTATCGAACGCGGCCCATGGCCCACCGCCGAACCATTTTCCGCCTGTTTTGCCGGGCTGGCTGCCTAGCCGCCCTGCCGCTTTGGCTGCTGCGGGCGGGGGGCGAGGCGCCCGTCCCCGATCCGGGGAAGCCCGCCCAATTGGCGTCATTCGCCGGACATCAGCCGGCTTCCACGGTAGCCATGGCCCGCCGGCTTGCGGACATCCGGGAAAAGGCCAATCCGCGGGACATGGCGTTTCTGAACGACCGCATCATCGGCGTGCTGCGGGAGGCGATCGCCAAGACGACCAACCAGGCCCAACTCGTGCAGCTCCAGTTCCAGTTGGGTGTCCAGCTGCTCCAGGCCGGGCAGACGGAGTCGTCGCTGGAACTTCTCGGCGGGGTCGAGTCCGGCGTTCAGACCGCGGGGGGCAAACTCAGCGACCGCGGACGCTTCGACCTGCGAATGCGCCGGGCGGTGGCGCTGCTCCGTCTCGGCGAGCAGGAGAATTGCCTGATCAATCACAACGGCGACTCATGCCTGTTTCCGCTCCAGCCGAAGGCGTTTCACCAGTTGCCGCGGGGTTCCCGGGGCGCAATCGGGCTGCTCACGGAACAGTTGGGCGAGCTTCCGGGCGACCTCGGGGCGCGGTGGTTGCTGAACCTCGCCCACATGACGCTCGGGGAGTATCCGGACAAGGTGCCGGACAAGTCGCTGATTCCCCCCAAGGTGTTTGCCTCGGAGCATGAGCTGCCCCGGTTTCCAGAAGTGGCCGGGGCGCTGGGCCTCGATGTGATGGACCTCGCAGGCGGCTGCATCCTCGATGACTTCGACAACGACGGTTTCATCGATCTCGTGTCGTCCTCGTGGAGCCTGAATGGGCAGCTCCGGATGTTCCGCAATGACGGCAAGGGCCGGTTCGTGGAACGGACGAAGGAGGCGGGTTTCGAGGGCTTGGTCAGCGGTCTGACCATCATGCAGACCGACTACAACAACGACGGCTGGCTGGACATCTGGATCCCGCGGGGTGCGTGGCTGGGCACGGCCGGGAGGTTCCCGAAATCGCTGCTGCGGAACAATGGCGACGGCACGTTCACCGATGTCACCGAGGCCGCCGGGCTGCTGAGCCCGCATCCGGGCCAGGCCAGCGTGTGGTTCGACTACGATGGGGACGGCTGGCTCGACGTGTTCATGGGCCACGAGACGGTGGACCCGAGGAATCCCGATCCGTGCGAACTGTATCACAACAACCGCGACGGAACGTTTGCGAATGTCACCCGGGAGTGTGAGCTGGACTACGCACGCTTCGTGAAGGGCGTCACGTGTGCCGACTACGATCATGATGGTCGGCCGGACCTGTATCTGTCGTGCCGCAACGGTCCGAACCTGCTGCTGCACAATGACGGGCCGGCGGATCCGAGCAATCCGTCCCCAGGCCGGTGGAAGTTCTCGGAGGTCGCGCGGAGGGCCGGAGTCACCGAACCCATCCACAGCTTCCCGACCTGGTTCTTCGACTTTGACAACGACGGCTGGGAAGACCTGTTCGTCTCCGGCTACCTGATTCGCAGTGTGGGCGAGATAGCCGCCGATTACCTGGGACTCCCGCACGAGGCGGCGTTGCCGAAGCTCTACCGGAACAACCACGACGGCACGTTCACCGATGTCACCGCGGCGGCACGCCTCAACCGGGTGTGCCATACCATGGGCTGCAACTTCGGGGATCTCGACAATGACGGCTGGCTCGATTTCTACCTCGGCACCGGTGACCCGGAGTTCACCACGCTGATTCCCAACCGGATGTTCCGGAATGCCGGCGGAAAGTTCTTCCAGGATGTGACGACCGCCACCGGCACGGGCCATCTTCAGAAGGGGCACGCCATCGCCTTTGCCGATCTCGACCACGATGGTGACCAGGACATCTTTGCGGACATGGGCGGGGCATTCAGCGGCGATGTGTATCAGAACGCGCTGTTCCTGAATCCAAACGCCGGCGGCACCAACCGCTGGATCAAGCTCCGGCTAACCGGCACGAGGTCGAACCGGGCGGCCATCGGGGCGCGTATCGAAGTTCGGCTCGAAACGCCGCAGGGCCCCCGCAGCGTGTTCAAGACGGTGAACAGCGGCGGCAGCTTTGGGGCGAACCCCTTGCGCCAGGAACTGGGCTTGGGTGATGCGACCGCGATCCGGAGCGTTGAGGTCGTCTGGCCGACGAGCGGTCAGCGGCAATCGTTTTCCGGGCTCGAACCCGGCCGGCTTTACGAGATCACCGAGGGCAACCCGACCGCCCATCGGGCCGAACTGCCGGCGATCCAGTTCGATCTGACCTCCCGGACGCACCATCACGCCCGGCCAACGAGCCCACCATGAGACGATCGCAGCAAGCGCCGGGAATCGCGGTTCCGGGACGGATAGCGGTGCGCGTCGGCGACCGGCTGCTCGTGCTGGGGCATGACGACATCAGCCGGGTGGTGGCGAGGAACATCCGCTGCGATCTGCACACGGCCGGCGAGGTGCTGCTGGTCCGGCAGGCGTTCAAGCATCTGCGCGCGCGGCTGCCGGCCGGCCGGTTTCTGCAGGCGAACCGTTCGGTGATGGTCAACCGCACCTGGATCGAGGAGTGCCGTCCGAAGTCGCATGGCGACTACATGGTCCGGCTGCGCGATGGCGCCGAGATCGTTGTGAGCCGCGGCCGGCGCCGGGAGTTCCTCGCGGCCCTCAACCGCATCGGGTGAGGGCTTGTCTTGGGTCCGTCCGTTTCGCCCAATGGGCTCATGTCCGAGGCGATTCAAGTTCCGGGATGGCGCGGTGACCGTGGTCGGGGGCCGGAGGTTGTTCGGAGACTGTTCGCGGCGCTGTGGGTCGTTCTGTTGCTTTTGCGCGGTCCGGAACGGGCGGAGGCCCGGCCAAACTTCCTGGTGGTGCTGACCGACGACCAGCGGGCGGACACCATCCGCGCGTTGGGCAACCGGCACATCCACACGCCCGCGCTCGACCGGTTGGTGCGGTCGGGGACGAGCTTTCGCGAGGCCCACATCATGGGCAGCCCGCAACACGGGGCCGTGTGTCAGCCTTCGCGGGCGATGTTGATGAGCGGCCGGTCCGTGTTTCGCGTGCGGGAGGATTTGCGGGACGCCGATACCTGGCCGCAACAGTTGCGGCGGGCCGGCTACCGCACCTTCATGGCCGGCAAATGGCACAATGGCGAAGCGTCGGCCCGGCGGGTGTTTCCGGACGCCGCGGCCGTGTTCCTGGGCGGCATGACGGACCAGTTTGCCGCGAAGGTGGCTGACCTCCGCGCGGGTGAGCTGACGGCGCGGCGGACCGAGACCAACTTCACCGCCCAAGTCTTTGCCGACGCGGCGCTGGGATTTCTCCGGCAGCAGACGAACGGCGAACCGTTCTGCCTCTACGTCGCGTTCACCACGCCGCATGACCCGCGGACCGCACCGCCCGAATTTCGCCAGCGCTATCAGCCGGACAAACTGCCCCTGCCCACCAACTTTTTGCCGCGCCATCCCTTCGACAACGGCGAGCTGGAGATCCGCGACGAGAAGCTGCTCCCGTGGCCGCGGACCCCGGAGGCACTGCGGGGTGAGCTGGCCGACTACTACGCGAGCATCACGGCGACCGACTTTCAGATCGGCCGTCTGCTGGCGGAACTGGAGCGGCTGCGCTTGACCGAAAACACCATCGTGGTGGTGGCTGGAGACAACGGACTGGCGCTCGGTTCGCACGGCCTGCTCGGCAAGCAGAATCTCTACGAACACTCGACGCGCGTGCCACTGGTCGTCAGCGGCCCCGGCATCGCACGCAACCGGAGGACAGACGCGCTCTGCTACCTGGGTGACTTGGCGCCGACGTTGTGTGGGCTGGCCGGTGTCGCCCCGCCGGTGCACAGCGAAGGAATGGATCTGGGGCCGGTCCTGCGTGCGGAGCGGGGAGCGCGGGGTCGGGAGACGCTCTTTACCATTTACCGCGACGGGCAGCGGGCGGTCCGGGGCGAACGATGGAAGCTCATTGAGTATCCGCGGTTGGGTCGGCAGCAACTGTTTGACCTTCGCCACGATCCTGCGGAGACGACGGACCTCTCCGGGATGGCGAAGAGCGGGCGGGAATTGGCGCGGTTGACCAGCATGCTCAGAAATGAGCAGCAGCACTGGTCGGATCCAAGGCGGCCGACTGAACCTGCAAACCGTTGATCATCAGGCACCGGCAGGGAGATGCCTCCGGTCCGGCTCGCACGATTGAGAGTGGGCCCAAAGCTGCTTTCTCAGGGTCTTGCCGGGGAACATACGGGCCAGCAGGCCCGGATGGTGTTGGCAAGGAGGTCAACACGACCGGCCGTTCCCAAGGAGGTGAACGGTTGGTTGACGGTAATTTGGCCGCGTGTTGGCGGTCAAAGTGACGGGGACGCGGCCGTGGCCTGACATCAGGCTACGGCCGCCAGCGTTTTCAGAGCCTGTCGGACTGCGCTTCGATCCTACGACGGCCGGACCACTTCCACCGAACAATGCGCCCGGGCGGCGACGGCGCTGGCGACGCTCCCGAGGTTCCGTTTCTGGCCGTGATGGAGTCCGTGGGCGCCGAGCACCAGCAGGTCGGCCTTCCAGTCTTCGGCGTGGCGCACGAGTTCATGTTTGGGATCACCCTCGCAGAGGTCCGTTTCCACCGTGAGCCGGTGTTCGTAGAGCATGCGGGCAAAGTGCTCGACCATGTGGCAGACCCATTCCCGCGGGGACGCCTCCTGGCTCCTGGCCCATTCGCTCGGAAAGATCCCGGGCCAGGCGATGACGCTTTCGAGGCGCGGGTCCAATACGGCGATCAAGCGGAACACGGTTCCGGGCCGCCAGCTCCGGCTCGCGATCTGACGGACCGCGGCGACGCTGTCGGCCGAGCCGTCCACGGCCACCAGCACCCGGAACGGTTCGTCGGGATGCGCGGGACGCGGCCGGCTGACATGGACCGAACAGGTGGCGGAGGTGAGGACGCGCTGGGACACCGAGCCGAGCAGCACCCGGCCGAAGGCGCCGCGTCCGTGCGAACCCACGAACACCCAGTGCGCCTTCCGCTCTTCCGCGAGGCGCACCACGGCCCAGCCGGGGGAATCGGCGACCGCCAGGGACTCAATCGTCCAAGTAGGGCAGGCCTGACGCAGTTTCACGGCACCGTTCACCGCGATGGCCCGCGCGGCATCGATCAGGTCACGGGTCTTCAGACGCAGGGCGGCGAGCCCGGGGGAAAGCGACAGGTCCACCGCATCGGCCACGGCCTCGGGTTCGGGCATCCAGATGTCCGCGACGGACAGGACCATGGCCTGAACATCGCCGGGAAACCCGAGCAGGGGCAGCTCGGTCACCGCATGGTCGGAACACTCCGAACCATCATAGGCGAATAGGGCTTTCATAGCGTCCGCAACGTGGGGCAACGCCGCGGGCTTGGCGAGCGGGGAATTGGCGGAAGCTCAACCGTCTTTGCCGGGCCGGAAAACGGCGGGCGCGGGCCCGTTCCCTCAATGGAAAAAGGCTCCGGTTTCACGTGGAAACCGGAGCCTTTGGGCCATGGCTGGGCCGCGACGACGGCGGGCCGTTAGACCTTGTTCGGCACCACGAATCCCTTCCGGTAATCGCGCGTGAGCAGCTCGTTCGCTTTGCGGCTGTTGGTGAACTTCTCCTTCGCGGGGTTCATTTCCAGGAACTCGCCGAAAGCGAGCGGCGTCGCGGCGATGTCCACCTCGTTCGCGGCGAGGTGGGTGGCCATGCGTTCGAAGGTCTCGTTCGCCGCGGCGTTGCTCTTGAGGCGGTCCTTGATCTCCTCGGGCTTGAGCGTCTTGCCGAGCCGCACGCTGACGTTGCCGGTGTGGCAGAGGGCACTGGAAAGGTGGCCTTCGAGGATGTCGGCGTTGAGGTCGGTGTGTTTCCGTGAGCGGACGGCGGCGTAGAAGTTCTCGTAGTGATCCTTCGCGCCGGACCACTTCTTGATTTCCTTGCCGTCCCTGTCCACGGCGGTCGCCGAGGAATAATTCGGCACGAGCACGTGGCCGCCCTCGCATTCGATGACCACGGCAACGCTGCCGCCGCGGTATTTGTCCATCTGCTTCGCGCCCACCTTCTCGGGCAATCCGCGCACTTCGAAGATCAGCGGAGCGGCGGCGTAATCGTGGAAGACGAACTGCGTGTTGGGCGTCTGCCCGTCGTCCACGTAGCCGAGCCGGCCACCGACGCTGAAGACCTTTGGACTGAGCGCCATTTCACCGAGGAACCACCGGGCGATGTCCATCTGGTGGATGCCCTGGTTGCCGAGGTCGCCGTTGCCGGTGTCCCAGACCCAGTGCCAGTCGTAATGCAGGTTCTTGCGCATGAGCGGCACCTTGGGCGCCGGGCCGCACCAGAGATCGTAGTCAATGTTCGCCGGGATCAGCGTGGGCGCGGTGACTTTGCCGATGCTGTTGCGCGGCTTGTAGCAGAGGCCGCGGGCGACCTTGATCTTGCCGAGGTTGCCGGCGCGGACCCATTCGACGGCCTCCTTGATGGCGAAGCTGGAGCGGCTCTGCGTGCCGGTCTGCACGATCTTCCCGTATTTGCGGGCGGCCTCGACGATCTTGCGGCCCTCGAAGACGTTGTGGGAAACGGGCTTCTCCAAATACACGTCCTTGCCGGCCTGCACGGACCAGATGGCGCCGAGCGCGTGCCAATGGTTGGGCGAGGCGATGGAGACGACGTCAATGTCCGGATTCTCCAGCAGCTTCCGGAGGTCGGTGTAGCCGGTGACCTTTTCGCCATTCTTCTCGGCATCGGCCACGCCCTTGGCGAGGACCTCGGAGTCCACGTCACAATAGGCGACGATGCGGACCTTTTCACCCTTCTTCTGGAGGCTGCGGACGCCGCCGATGTGGTCCTTGCCGCGGCCGTTGAAGCCGACGATGGCGACGCGGATCTCGTCATTGGCGCCCAGCACGCGCGACGCCGAGGCGGCGCTGAGGAAGCTGGGAGTGGCGAAGGCGGCCGCGGCGAACGCGGACGTCTTCAGGAAGTCGCGACGAGTGGTGTTCATGGCGTGGTGATTGAATTTGGAAGGCAGGAAAACAGGAAGTGGAGGTCAGCAATACGGGCTAAAGTCTAAATGTGAATCCTTCATGACAGCTCGCCATCTGGAGGAGGGGAAAATGAAGTGGAAACGATAGGCCTTGAGACCAAGCGGCGCCGCAACAACTCAAAGACTGCAAATGAGCCAAGAATCCCAACCAAGCGCGCTAGAAACATCCCTCTGCGTAAAGTGTCAACCGACCAGCCCAAGCTGAGTGCTCCGAAGGATTGAAGAAATGCATAGGCAATGGCGACCGCTAACGATGTGGCGATCCATGCGCTAATCGCACCAAGCGTCCACGCAATCGCGCTGAGCCCCCGAGACCTGGCTAGTGGAATCATCCGCCATGGGATGATGATCAAGATAAACGCGAGATCGATGAACTTAAGCATACGTTCCGTCGGCGTTCATTTCGCCTTCACCCATTCCTCAAACGCCGCCGCCACATTCGCCTGCGTGGTGTCGCCTTGGTGGAAGATCATCCGGTAGCGGAAGGTGACGCTCTGGCCGTTGGCAATCTTCAGGTCGCCCACGCCTTTCTCCTTCTTCTCGAAGTCGTGGATGCCAAATGGATTCGCGGCGAACAGGCCGTAGTCGCGCACATGCCACCAGGTCGGGTAGCGCGGATTGGCGGGATGATCGAACATCGCGACGCCCACCGTCTTCGTGCCGACCGGGCCGTAGTAGTCCACCCATTTGGCGCGCTTGCCCCACGTTTCGCCGTCCTTCACGCCCTCGGAGTTCACGATGTGTCCGAGGCCGGGTTTGTTCTTGGGCTGCGTGAGCCGCATGGATTCGGCGAGGCGGATGGCCATGGTGCCTTCCTTGGTGTCGCCGAGCACGAGGTCTCCGTGCGAGGCGAAGACGGTCACCTCCATGTCCACGATGCGCTCGCTGCCCTTGGGCGCGTGGAAACGGAGCGTGCGTTCGTCGGAGGCGATGACCTTGCCGTCTTTCGCGATCCAGCGATTGCGGGTGGTCAGCGATCCGGTCTTCGCGCCGGACTTCAGGTCGGCGAATGACTGATGGACCGTGCGGCCGGCCTTGGCGGATTCGCTCCAGAAGTCCTGGCCGTTCGCCTCGCCGTGGGACCACCAGATTGAGTGATGGTGCGGGTGGTCCTTCTCCTCGCCGCCGGGATCGGCCTGTGGCCATTGGCGCGTGAAGTGTTCGCCGTCGGGTCCGAGCACCGGGAACAGGAACGGCCGGGAGACGTCACGGAAGTGGTATTCGGTGAAGAGCTGCCCGTTCAGTTCCACGCGCACGACGTTGTTGGTCTCGAACACGCGCACGCCCGCCGGGGATTTGGTGGCGGAGGTCGCGCAGCCCGCGGAGCCCAAGAGCAACAGCGAGGTGGCCAATACGGCTGCGGATCGGAACGACACGGGGAACATGCTGAAGTCAAAATGCCGTCCGCCTCGCGACAGGGTCAACGGTTTTGTCCCCGTGGCCACCGGTGAGGCCGGAGCAAAGTGCTGCCGGTATCTTGCCGGCAACGGCGGCACCGGGCAGCCACCGGCGTGGACAAGGCGGGCGGATTGGCCGGATGCCCTGGGCGAAAGCCCACCTCGGGCGCAGTGGCTCGCGGCCAGGGCCAAAGCCCCGATCCGCTGCGTCTCAGGAAAGCTGGGTTCTCACCGGTGCCTGCAGCACTTTGGTTGGCGGCCGGTAGCCGCGATGAAACGAGGCGCCCCGCTTTTCGTTCCCGGCATGTTCAAGCCGACAGCATCGGCCGGGAGTGAGCTCCGGGATGCGTTGTTTCAGGCCGTCGCCGTGATCGTCCGCCGCTGGGCGAGATTGAATTCGTCGAGTTGGACCCGATAGGTCGAGTGTTTGTCGCGATATCGCAGCGTGACGATGCCGGCGGTGTAGGTGAGTTCTTCGGGAAACACGCCGAAGTAGGGATTGTAGGATTCGATTTCCCACGAAAGACGTTGGCCATCGGGAGTCCGGGCACACAGGTGATACTCGTGACGCTCAATCCGACGGGTTGAGTTCCAGCACCATTCCACCCAGGCCAGGCACTGTTCCTCGCGGTTGAGGCAGACTTCGATGACGCGCTGTCGGTCTCCGTCCGGGCCGGTGAAAGGCGGAGCTTCCTTCAGCGCGAGAAGCGACTCGCAGGCAGTCTCAAAGGTCTCCGGCAGGAGAGAACCGGCGGGAGCGGTCCCAAATGCTCCCAGCGAGGCGAGGTCGATGGCCATTGGCGAGGCTGATCATGGTCCGGGCGAAGGCTTCGGCAAAGACCGCAGCGGCCGGTTGTTGCAGGCGAATCGGGCAAAATCGTGTGGTCAGGCGGCAGGGTCGGACGGTGGGCGCGGCGGGACGATTGACCACATTCCCGGTCTGCCGACTTGTCATGAATGTCCGTGTGCGTAATTTCATCGGATAAAGCCCTTGGCGCATGAACACGCACGCATCCCTGAACATTGGCCGGAGGACGTTTCTCCGGGGTCTCGGCACCGTGATGGCTCTGCCGTTTCTGGAATCGCTCGCGCCGACGCGGCTGCTGGGCGCGGCGAGTGAGGCGGCGCGCCCGCGGCGCATGGCCTTCGTCTATGTGCCCAACGGGGCCGACATGGCCAATTGGACGCCGTCGGCCCTCGGGACGGACTTCGCGCTGCCGAGCACTCTCGAACCGCTGGCGGCCCATCGGCAGGACCTGCTGGTGATGAGCGGCCTGGCGCTCGACAAGGGGCGGGCCAACGGCGACGGCGCCGGCGATCACGCCCGGGCATCCTCGTCCTTCCTCACCGCGTCCCAGCCCCGCAAGACGGCCGGGGCGGACATCCGCGTGGGCATCTCGGTGGATCAGGTGGCGGCGCACAAGGTCGGGGATCTGACCGCGCTGCGGTCGTTGGAACTGGGCTGTGACCGCGGGCAGATTTCCGGCAACTGCGACTCGGGCTATTCCTGCGCCTACTCGTTCAACGTTTCCTGGCGCACGCCGACCGCACCGATGCCGCCCGAAACGAATCCGCGGCTGGCCTTCGAGCGTCTGTTTGCCAGCGGTGACGCCCAGCTGTCCGCCGAGGCCCGGGCCCGTCGTTCCGCCCAGCGCAAGAGCATCCTCGACTTCGTCAGTGAGGACGCGCGGCAGCTTTCAGGCAAATTGGGTGCCTCGGATCGCCGCAAGCTCGACGAGTATCTCACCTCCGTTCGCGATCTGGAGCGGCGCATCGAACGGGCGGAGCACGACTCGATTGGTCTGCCCAAGGACAAGTTCCTCGAGGAAGTCACCGGCGACCGCCGCGCGCACATCCGGCTGATGTATGACCTGCTGGTGCTCGCCTTCCAGACGGACACGACGCGCATCTCGACCTTTGTGGTGGCGCATGACGGCAGCAATCTCGCCTATCCGCAGATCGAGGTGCGGGATGGCCATCACGATCTCTCCCATCACCAGAACGATCCGGAGAAGAAGGCGAAGATCGCCAAGATCAACCGCTTCCACATCGAGCAGTTCGCGTATTTCCTCGAACGGCTCAAGGCGACCAAAGACGGCGAGGGCAATCTGTTGGACAACAGCATGATTCTCTACGGTTCGGGCCTGGCCGATGGCAATCAGCATGCCCACCACGACCTGCCCATCCTGCTGGCCGGTCGGGGCGGCGGCACGTTGTCCCCGGGTCGGCACGTCCGCTACGCGAAGGACACGCCGTTGGCCAACCTCTATCTCGACATGCTGGAGCGCATGGGCGTCCACCAGGAACGCTTCGGCGACAGCACCGGCCGCCTCGCGCAACTGACCGTCTAGGCCGCGGCACGGGCACGCAGTGGTTCATGGACGCTGCCTGGGCGCAGGACGCCGTCGCTCAGAATCCGCGCGCGCAATCCGCCGTTCCCGGCAAGGCGGGTTCGAGCACCCGGGCAAAAGGCGCGGTCCATCCAGTCGCACGGGCGGCTCTCCTCCGTTCCGAAGAAGCGGATTCCCTGGAGCACAAACTCGGTTCCGATCAGGGACGTCAAATCCAGTCCGCGCGTCAGGACATTGCGCCGATAGACAGACGGGGGCGGAACCGGCTCCGGAAGGCCGGTGCACAGGCGCTCGTGGACTTCCTCGGCGAAGAAGGTGATCTGCCCCTTGGCTTCCGGGTCCGGCCGGAAATAGCGGTCGCCAACGAGGCCGTGCCCCGCGACACATTCGACCGCCGCCCGTTCCAACATCGGATGGGTGCCCGGCTCCCGGCCGAAATGCCCCACGTAGTTGTGACCCGGCGACACGAACAGCCGCACGATGCGGGCGGCAGCAGGAATCAGGACCGGAACGTCACTCACGCCGCGGCGGCATATCGGATGCACCGAAGGAAGCCAGCGCAAAGCAGACGATGAACCGGAAACGCCCTCACGGAATCCAGCAATGCGTCTTCAGAAGCCGGGTGGCCGGGCGGGCCCGACATAGGCCTTGGCACCCCGCTCCCGGTCCAACGTGTGTTCCACGGAAAGCAGCGCTGGGTCGGTCACGGTCGGGGCGGCGATGAAGCCGTGGTGACGGCCGAGCCAGTAGGCGAGCAGCCAGCCGCTGGGTTCGACCACGTCGTTGCCGCCCGCACCGCCGTCGGCCTGCATCAGCCAGTGGTCGAGCCGGAGCGGTTCGGTCTCGCGGGGCGGAAAGGTCTTCGTGCCGCCCTTGAGCGCAACGTAGCCGGGCGGTGTCCGGAGGTCGGCGCGGTGCGAGTTCTGGTAGGACCACACGCGCAAATCCAGCGGCCAGCCGCGGAGGTGTTCGACGGCGGGAACGGGCTCGCAGTCGTGGCCGGTCAGGGCGCCGTAGAGGAAATTGAACCAGGCATTCTGCTCCACGCGGACGACCTCGTAGCTGCGCTCGTAGCCGCGGCGGTAAAGGGCGCGGAGTTCCGGGTCCTGCTCGTAACGGAGGAGGTTCCAGTAACTCCAGAAGGCGAGTTCATCGAGGAAGTGGAGGACGCTGTCGGGCGGGAAGGTGTTCCGCGCGCGCAGCGTGTAGCCGGGATACCCGAGCGCCACGAGTTCGCGATACGCGGCGGCGAACTTGGGATCACCGGTGAGCACTTCGGCGGTCTTGATGAATGAGAGCAGTTCGACGGCCTGGAGACCGCGGTCGTATTTGCCCTCATCGGTCAGGAAGTAATCCGGATCCCAGCGGCCCCAGCGCGTGGGTTTGCCGTCGAGGTCCACGAGCTGCCACTTGTGCTCGATCAGGTGCGAGGCGACGCGCGCGAGGTGGGTCTTGGCCTGCGTGACTTCCTCTCCCTGAGCGACGAGTTCGAGGAACAGGCTGAACGAGTAGAACAGCGAGCAAAGTTCGTCGCTCGACGTGTCGCCCTTCCACTCGAATTTCCCGTCGGCGGTGTCGTGCCATTCGGCGGCGTAGTTGCCCGAGCCGTGTCCGGCCTGATGGCCGCGCTCGCCCTTGGCCCAAACGGAACGGGCCGGAAAGCCGGGAATGCCGGTCATCGCCTCCAGCCAGCGGAGCGCGTGAAAGGTGTTGGTCGCCTCGCGCCGGGCGGCGGGGTCCTTCGTGACGGCAAAGCGGTAGCACTGCGCGGCGAGGTAGTTGCCGGAGTAACCGCCGTCGTTGTCGCTGACCTCGCGGACAAATTCCTTCGCCGGTGCGTCCCACTCCAGCTTGTGCACGAAGCCGAGGCGTTTCTGTCCCCACTCCTCGAGGTGGCGTTCGTAATACGCGGCCTTCTTCGCGAGCGTGTAGGGTTCGTAGTCGATAATTCCGAGTCCGCGGTCGGTGGCCAGGTAAACGGAACGGCCACTCACCGCGACGGCACTGACGCGGTCGCCCGGTAGCCAGCGTCGGCCGGCGAAGTAGTGGAAGGCGCCGTTCACGTGGCGAATTGCGCCGCGGGTGGTGCCGATCCACAGGTCATTGGTGAAGCCGGCGGCGAGGCAGAGCGTGTCTTCGAAGGGCAGGCCGTGCTCTCCGCGGACTTGGGTGAGCGACATGCCGCGCAGCACGCCGAGTCCGCGGTCGGTGGCGAGATAGAGCGCCGGGCCAAGGCTGAGCGCGTCGCGGGTGTTCGGCGACGGCAGTGTGCCCCAGTCCCAGTTCAGGTCGGCGGGCCAGGTGTAGGCATCCACGCCGCCGAACGCGCCGAACGCATACGGCGCGAGCCGGCCGAGGCCGTGGACGTAGAGCGTCTCGTTGTGCGGCACGAGGCGCGTCAGGCCGAAGCGGGCCTTGTTGGTGGAGAGCAGTTCGAGGCTGTCGCCGCGCACTCGCCAGAGCTGGTTGCCGATGGACGCAATCACGTCGTCGCGAAACGCCACCACATCCGTCACCGCCGTGGACGAAATCTGCTTCCAGCCAGAGCCATCGCGGCGGTGCAACCCGGATGCGGTGATAGCCCACAGTGTTCCGCCGGTGACCGCAAGCCGCTGCACTGGTTGAGCGAGCGTGGTGTCGGGAACAAGACGCTCGCTGTCGAGACGAAGCAGTCCCTGCGCACTGCCGGCCCAGACCGAGCCGTCGTGGAGCGCGACAGTGGTCAGGGCCTCAGGATGGGGAATCTGGCGTCCGACTTCTTGGAGATACGGTTCGTCAGGCTGTGCTTGTGGCGCGCGGTAGGTTCGGGGCAATTCCGCCGCGGTGCCGGAGAAGGCAGCAAGGAACAGAGCCACGCCGGCGAACAGGGCAGACAGAGTGCGGAACACGGTCACTTCATTCCCGCGGTGAACGTCTGTCGGCAAGCCCGCATTCCGGGGGGATGGCCGCAAGCAAAACGGCGCCCGCAGCGGGGCGCCGTTGAAGCTTAGTCAAGGTTGTCGCCGCTTACGGCAGCGCGAGCAGTTCCACGTCCTTGAACTGGACGACCATCGGCGGGCCGGCATGGATCTGGAACGCGAGGATGCCTTCCTTCGCGGCCTTGGCCTCCTGGAAGTCCACCACGTCCACGGTCATGCGGTTGTTGATGAAGTGCATGAGGTGATTGTCGTGGGCGACGATGCGGTAATCGTTCCAGTCCTCATTGCGGATGGCGGCCTGAAGGTTGGCCGATTCGTCGAGCTTGCCGACGACCTGCACCTTGGTCTGACCGTTGTTGTCTTTGATGAAGGTGCGCTGGCCGCGCTCGGCGAGGATGCCCCGGCCGCGTTCCTCGTAGAGGATGCCGCTGTAGGTCTTGCCGGCCTCGAAGTCTGCCTGATAGCCGCCCACGATGAACTTCTCGGCGTCCATCAGCTTGGAGCGGTATTGGATGCCGGAGTTGCCGTTGACGATGCGGTATTTCAGCCGCAGCTCGAAGTTGCCAACGGTGCCGTTGGTCCAGACGAGGAACGTGTTGTTCTTGATCGGGTTATCGCGGGTCGTGCGGCCGGTGATGGCGCCGCCCTCGACGCTCCACAGTTCAGGCAGACCGTTCCAACCAGTCAGGGATTTGCCGTCGAAGAGCTTTTGCCACTTTGGCTTGGCCACTTTCGGGGCGTTGGTGGTGCCGGGTTCGGCCGCGGCGGCGGAGCCCTTGAGGGGCTTGAGCTGCATGGCCGGGCCCGCGAACAGCGAGGAGGCGGCCAGGAGGCTGAGGACGATGGCGATGCGGAATGGGTTCATGCCGGGCTGGGAGTTCACTTCTTGCCGAACAGTTTGCGGAGGTTCTTCAGGCCGACGACGGCGATGTCGTCGCGCTTGGGCTCGATCTTGCGCCAGATGGCGGCGGCGCGGGCGATCACCTTCACGTCGGTGGTGAAGGATTCGATCACCACGTCGCCCTTGTAGCCGACGGCCTTGAGGGCGCCGACGATTTCCTTCCAGTTCAGCGAATCGCCGCCGGGCGTGCCGCGGTCGGTGCCGCAGGCGTGGAAGTGAGCGAGGTGTTTGCCGGCCTTCTTGATGGAGGCGGCCTGGTTCTTTTCCTCGATGTTCATGTGGAACGTGTCGAGGTGCAGCTTGAGCGCCTTGGAGCCGACGGCCTTGATCAGGCGGAGGCCCTGGTCGCAGGTGTTGAGGAAGTCCGTCTCAAAGCGGTTGAGTGGCTCCACGCAGATTTGGACGCCCTTGGATTCGGCATATTTGCACAGCTCCTTCAGGTTCTTCACGACGAGCTGCCATTCGACTTTTTGCTGGGCCGGTTCCACCGCGTCGGCCTTGCCCACGACCGAATAGACCGGGCCGATGATGCTGGGGCATCCGAGAATGACCGCCTGGTCAATCAGGGCCTTGCAGTAGGTCATCGCGGTCTGCTGTTCCTCGGGCGTGCCGCGGAAATCGCGGCCGGGCCCCATGCAGGCGCAGATGCTGCCGATGGCGAGACCTGCCTTGTCGGCCGCGGCCCGGACCTTGGCGGGATCGATGTGGCTGGGGTCTTCAACGGGAATCTCGACGGTGTCGAAACCCCACTTCTTGAACTTGGCGAAGAGCTTCACGCTGTCCGTGGTGAACGGCGAGGTGAAGAGGAACGAGTTGATGCCGAATCTCATGGTGACGGGAAAAGCTTAGGTGGGCGGCGAAGGCCGGGAAGTCCTTTTTGGCGAGGCCGGCTCAGGGGACATTTTCGGGTCCGATGACGATCCGCTGCATACGCTTGAGGTCTTCGAGGCTGTTACCGCCTTTGCTGTTGGCAGCGGGAGTGTCCAAGTTCTGATCCACGGACAGGATCCGCCAGCGGTAGATTTCCGAGTGACCATCGGCGAAGGAGAGGGCGGCGGCTTTGCCGTGACGGGCCGTCGGCGAGTTTTGCCAGGTCCGGCTCGTCGGTCCCTGGGTGGCGTAGTAACCGTCGTCCACGGTCTCCTTGCTTTCATCTACAAAGACAAGGCAGCCGGACGGAGGAGGCGAGATGATGTCGGCGAACTTGTTGAAGAACGGGAAACGGGTGCCGAGGATTCCCTCAAGTCCGGACTGGGACGCCAAACGGCCGTTCATGGAATAGGTGCGCACAATGCCGCGAGGAATCCTGGAGCGTTGAGCTTTCAGGCTGTTGGGCAGCTCCAAGGCGGCAGGATCCTTGTAGATGGCGACTGACGAATTGTAGGGGAAGAGTTTGCCATTGCGGATCTCCAGTTCGTTGGTGGCGCCGGGCATGGCACTGACGTTGCCGCCAATCCAAGCGTTGGTCGTTCCCAAGTGATTCAGGACGAGGCGATCCTGGAAGTCTCCAGAATACATCGTCCACGCCAGGGTGAGCTGCTTGAGGTTGCTCAGGCACTGGATACCCTGGGCCTTGGTCTTGGCCTTGGACAGCGCCGGTAACAGCATGCCGGCGAGGATCGCGATGATGGCGATGACCACGAGCAGTTCGATGAGCGTGAAACCCCGGCGGGCCCGCGGCGAAATGATGATTCGGTTCATGGCTGAGTGCTGCAACCGTGTGGGAAGCGTCGCGATTTGTATCGGGCCAGCGGACCAAATCCAGCGTGAATGTGGGGAACGCCCAAAATGGGGTTTCCGCCGGCCTAGGTGCCGTGGGGAGCGGACCCACAAATGAAAAAGCGGGCTTGGGGGAGACACACGGATTACTCCGCCCAAGCCCGCCAACCCGACCACTCGGCCGGATTTAATCTAGGGAGACGCGGCATGGATAAACAGTCGGCCGCCGCTTTGACAAGCCCTTAGACGAAAAACTTCCGCTTCAGGAGAACGTGCTGGCGGCTAATTGTTACACATGTAAACATTCTTGGTCCGGAATGCGGTCGAATGGGTGCTGCTGAGCTTAGGATTCGGGAGCTGGATCGAGCTTGGAAGGCTGTTCGCCCTGCCATTTCCGCAGGCCGATCAGGAGCAAACTGACGTCCGCGGGCGAGACTCCGGAGATGCGGGTGGCTTGGCCAACCGTGGCCGGCCGGATTTTCGCCAGCTTCTGGCGCGCCTCGTTGCGCAGACTGGGAATGGTCTCAAACGGGAAGTCGGTCGGAATCACCCGGGATTCGAGGTCTCGCAAACGATCCACTTCAGCGGCTTGGCGGTCCAGGTAACCTTCGTATTTGATCAGAATCTCGACCTGTTGAGTGACGTCCACTGGCAGATCAGTCCGCGCGTCGGGCAGGGCCGAGTAGGTTATTTCCGGGCGCCGCAGCAGTTGCGAGAGAAGTTCGGTTCCACTTCGAGTCCGTTGCAGACGAGCTACTTCCGTTTCAACGGCTGCCTTTCGTTCCCGGAACTTCCGGTAATTCCTCTCGGGCAGGAGGCCGATCTGATAACCCAGTTCGGAGAGGCGGAAGTCGGCATTGTCCTGCCGGAGCAGAAGGCGATATTCCGCCCGGCTGGTGAACATGCGATAGGGTTCGGTGGTTCCCTTGGTAACGAGGTCGTCGATCAGCACGCCGATATAGGCCTCGTCCCGGCCCAACACGACCGCCGGCCGGCCTTGAACGCTTCGGGCCGCATTGATGCCAGCCATCAGTCCCTGCGCGCCCGCTTCTTCGTAGCCGGACGTGCCGTTGATCTGCCCCGCGAGGAAGAGATTACGGCAGACTTTGGTTTCCAAGCTTGGGAACAGTTGGGTCGGCAGGGAGAAGTCGTATTCCACCGCATAGGCCGGACGGAGTATCTCCGCCCGCTCACAGCCGACGATGGTGCGGACCATCTCCACCTGAACCTCAAAGGGCAGGGAGGTGGAGAAGCCGTTCACATAGATTTCGTCGGTCGCGATGCCCTCCGGTTCGAGAAAGAGCTGGTGCCGGTCCTTGTCGGCGAACCGGACATACTTGTCCTCAATGCTGGGGCAATACCTAGGGCCGATGCCTTCGATGACGCCAGAATACATCGGCGACTTGTGGAGATTCGCGAGGATCAGTTCCCGGGTGCAGTCCGAGGTGTGGGTGATCCAGCAGGGCAGTTGGCCGCCGTAGCGGGCCAACACGGATCCCGGCGGATACTTGGATGATCCGAGTGTGGCCCGGGCGTCAGGGGAATGTCCGCCATGTTCCACGTGGAACAATTCGTCGCCCCAAACGTCGTCCTTCCAATAGGAGAACCAAGGAACCGGTTCGTCGCCGGGCTGAACTTCGCATTTCGCGAAATCAATGGACTGCCTGACCAACCGGGGCGGAGTTCCGGTTTTCAGGCGACCCAGTTCCAGGCCCAACCCAGCCAAGGAGGCGGACAGGCCCATGGCGGCGGCTTCACCGGCTCTGCCTCCGCTTTGCTGGTTGGATCCGACGTGCATCAGCCCGCGAAGAAATGTTCCGGTGGTCACCACCACGGCTTTGGCCCGAAACTGAACCTCCAAGGCGGTTTCCACGCCGACCACCGCTTGGTCCTCTACCACCAAACGCATGGTTTGACCCTGCTTGATGTCCAAATGCGGCTGTCGTTCGCAAATCCATTTGAGGCGGAATTGATAGGCCTTCTTGTCGCATTGGGCGCGCGGAGCCCAAACCGATGGCCCCTTCCGGGTGTTCAGCATCCGAAACTGCAGTCCGGTCAGGTCAGTGGCCTTTCCCATTTCGCCCCCCAACGCATCAATCTCCCGGGCGAGATGTCCCTTGGCGAGGCCGCCAATGGCGGGGTTGCACGACATCTGCCCGATGGTGTCGAGGTTGATGGTCAGCAACAGCGTCTCGCAGCCCATCCGAGCCGACGCCAAGGCGGCTTCAACTCCCGCATGGCCGGCGCCCACCACGATCACATCGTAATGCTTCGGATAAACGAACATGTCTTCCGCGAAGGGTAGTGAATGGAGGTTCCAAGCCAAGCGGGTGTTCCACGTGGAACAATGGGAAGACCGGCCTGCGCTGAAGGCGGTGGAAGACGCCGCTGTCACCATCGAAGCGGGAGGAGCGCGGGCGCCAATGACAACAGACGAAGGAGATAAACCTCCGAACGATTGGGTTGTTCTCACAGATTCAGGGCTTCCACAGAATTCCCCTTCACCGGCGGCCCTTCAAATCTGTGGGGATTCAAGGGTGGAAGGTTGCAGAAGAAACGTTCGAGGGGAGGAACCTGTTTCCGGCTCGGGAGGTCGAACCCGCTGCATACATTGCATCGCGGGCCGCTGAAAGGCCGAGGCCGGGTGTCGGGGCGGCCCGCTCACTTACCAACCGTCGGATAAATGCGGCGGCGGTGAATTCAGAAACTCGCACCAAGGCGCGAAGCCGCAAAGAGGGTTCGAATTAAGAGCAGGAGGCGGAGTTCGAAAACCGACTTCACGTCCATGGAATGGAATGGGAAGAGCGAATGCCTCGCCGAAGAGGGGCGGACGAACACCGGTAGAAACCGGGACTACCTCCGCAGGAGCGCCAAAACTCCCAGGAATGATCCTATGGCGAGGAGGATTGCGGCAGCCGCAATGCCAATTGGTGATCCGGCGGCTGGGCTGAGCGCTCCCAGCCAGATGGCCACGAAGACCAAGGCGAAGTCAGCTACGCCAAGACACCAGCGAATGTCTCGAGCCGGATTCCAAGCGGAAACCGATGCAGGGGGCACGTCGACCTCGCTTCGCTCAACCCGCAGCGGACTGACCGCTGGTGAAGGAGGTTCTACACGGGGTTCACCCTTTAGCAATCGGCCAACCCCCGGACCGGGCATGGGGACCCCCTGCCCCGCGTTTTCCGCGAGCAGACTCCCCAAACCTCTACCCAGTGCCGAACGTGACATTGCGAAGGGAAACTGCCGGAGGCCAGAGGCCGGCACAATCCATTCTTACTCACAATTCGTAGGGTCAACTAATCACCCGACCACCATTAGTGGTATTCTAGTGTAAGCCTGATGATTGATCGTGTCAGGTTGGCGCGGTCTCCTGGGCGGAGGACAAAGCCCTAGTCGGACCCGATTCGTGACTAACTCAACGGCGCAATCAGAGCAGTCGATGGCTAGGGCAACTCGCGCAGTTTTCCGGAGGCGTCGATGGCCGACAGCTTGGCGGAGCCGAATTCGGTCATCATCAGTAGTTGCCTGAGTTGGATTGATTCTAACTCAACCAATTGAGCGGCAGATACATCGGAATCGAGTTGTGGCTCAAAGATGAAGTGTTCCCAGAAATTGTGGTGACCGGGAGCGTAAGTCTGGGCAGCCCGGGCGCGTAGGATCAGGGGCTCGGTCGTCAACCCGGTGATCCGGGTTTCGACGAATCCCACGTTGGGCGCGGTGTAGCCGGCGGTGGGGCCCTTGGGTGGTTGCGGCCAATAGAATTGGGTCACGACGGTGATCTTCCCTTTGGTGCATGTTCGCGTTTGTAATAGCGAATCAGGGCGGATCTCCGGGCAAGGAATCAGCCGCACCGTGTCGGTCACCGTGGTGGTCGTGCCACCGTCGAAGTCGAAGGTCACCTGCGGCTGGGCATACTTCGCCTCCAGGGTGAACGCGAAGTCGCGGGCCGTGACCCAAGGCGCTTGGGGAGGAATGGCAGTGCGGGTCAGGCCGGCGGTGAGGGTGAGCACGCGGCGATTATTGCCCGAGCCGATCGCCCACGAGTCGCGGGTTTCGTCTCCGGCTCGCGCATGACGGAACTCCGGCCAGGAACTCACCGCATTGGTGAGCACAACGACCTCATCCCCGGTCCGCTGGGTAAATTCGCCGGCGGTGAACAGGGTGGTCGCGAGATTGGCATCCGTGAGCCGCCGAGCATCGGTGGTGAGGCGGAGTTCGGATTTCAGCCGATGCTTGGCGAAAACATCGGAGAATTCGCCCTCCTCCACGCACAGGGTTTCGGAGCCGGGCAGCAGGAACGTGGTGATGGGCGCCGGGAACGGCTGCGGCAGCGGTCGCACCTGCTTGACGTCGAGCTTGCCCGGCACAAGGCGCTTGTATTCGAAGTCGAGGGAGAAGGAGACCTTGCTTGGAAACATCGCCGCGTAGCCATCGGCGACCTTCGCCAGCAGGGAGACGAGTTGCTGATAGTCGGTTTCCCACCGCATCACGTAGCCGCCCAAGGGGACCAAGCCTGACTCCTGTCGCTGTGCGACGGCGGTCGAACCGAACGAACGGTAGAAGTCCACCACCTCAGGGCGCGCGGCCGTGTCCGGGTTGGTGATGGATTCTGCCCCAAGCTGGGAAACCAGCCGGCCGTTGAGTGACACGGAGCCGAACGCCTTGTCCCACGTCAGCGTGGCGACGCCGTTGGCGAGCTCGATTTCGTCGGGATACGAATGGTGGACGAGCACGGCCATGCCCACCTCGGCCTCGTTCACGCCGCGGCGCAGGCGTTCGAGGAAGGCGTTCGCGTTGTAGAAGCTCGCATAGACCTTCCGGAGGGCGCGGAACACCCCGCGCTCATTGATCTCCGTCGGGTCGCAGGCCGACGGCCCGGAGTTGTCCCCATCCAGATCGTCCAGCAGGCAGCCGCTGTAGCTGTCATAAAGACCGGCGCCGGTGAAATCCTCGCTGTCCTCCACGTTCGTCGAACTCCGGAAGCGGATCTTTCGTGAGCCGTCGAACCCCGCGTTGGTCAGCGCACCAAGGATGGCCGCCTGTTGTGCCGCGCTGAAATTCGCGCGGTTCTCGAAGAGTTTGCGAATGCCGGCGAGGCGTTCCTGCACCGCGCTGAAGTTGGGCGGATAGGTGAGCCCGCCGAGCTGCAGGGCGATTTCCGCGCGCAGCGTGCGACCCGTGGCCATCGTCTGGTCGAGGAACGATTCCCAGAGATCAAAGGTGAGGGCAATCGCCGGTTCCGAATTGGTCGGCAAGGTGCGGCGCAGCAGTCCGTAGTGGGCCGCCTTGCCGCCCACGAAACGCGCTGCGTCGGGCTTGAGATTCTGGACGTTGGTGGCGATCGCACCGAGCAGCTGGCGGGGCGGATAGACGAGCTTGGGCGGCGCCTTCAGGGCGAGCAGTTCGCTGCGGAAGGCCGTCGGCAACGCGCCTTCCACGTCCACCACCGTGGCGGTCTGGAAAAAGCCCGACTCCGTTCGCAGCGCGACCTCGCGTCCGACCAGGGACAGCACGTTGGTCCGCATTTCCGGGTTGGAAAACCACACGAACGGCACCTCCCAGCTCTGCGCAAGGATGGCGACGTGGGAGTTCGGCGTGGCAGGCGCGAGGGAGATGATGCCGGCGACAAATGGCACTTCGGCGGGCACGGCGTCGGTCACCAGGATGTCGGTGGGCAACAGCCGGCCGAGGGCATAGGCGGAGGCGATTTCGGCCGCCGGCACAAACGTCAGCCGGCCCACCGCCCAGCCGCGGCTATAGATCGCGTCGGTTGTCAGCCAGCGGTCGGCCGAGGCGACTTCAAAGCCCGTGGTGGCGAGCCAGTCGCGGTTGGCCTGGGCGGTTGCGGACTGTTCAAACGTAGGCACATAAAGCGCCCTGGTGCCGGCGGGAGCCCGCACGGCTGCGCGGACCAGACGAAGCCAGCGGGCGAGGTCCTCGCGCGGATAGGCCTCTGCCCCGACGAACTGGATGCCGTATTCACCACCGGTTGCACCCGGAATCAGCACGGCTCCCAGCACCGCGACTTGATTCGTGGGATGCAGCGTCAAGCGGTCGAAGTCAGCGCGGCTGAGCCCGGCGAACGGAGCCAGCCGAAGCCGCGCGAAGTCGTAGTGGAATGGGAATTTGACGCTGTCCTGGAACCACACGCGGGTTTCGTCCCCGCGCAGGATCGCGAACTTGACCCAGCTGACGCCGGGTTCGCCCAGACCGGTGTATTCGGCGACCACGAACGGATCCTCCGCCAGTGTCAGTTGATTGCGGCCATCATCAGCGGCGGTCTTGGTCCGGCTGGTCACGCGGAAGTAGCGCGTTACGTTGGTGGGAGCCGTGACGTCGGCGAATTCGAATGCGCCGCCGTGGAACACCGCCGCCTCGGTCCAGTTCGCCAGATCGGCCGAGGCCTCGAGCACCTGCACGCGATTGGATTCGCCGGCTGATCGCAGCCGTGGCCAGCCAAAGGCGTCCGGCGAAACGGCTTCGAGCGGTGCGCCCTGAGTGGTCCAACCCAGCCCGCAGGCCAGCAGGCCGGCCAACCACGCACGCCAAGGAATCATGCCGGCAACTTGGGACAACGCAGTGCCGGGGCAAGCACGGAACCGACGCCGGCAGACAGAGAGACAATCCATACGGATGTCCCAATGTCCGTCTGTAAGGGAAGGCCGGATGCGTCGGGACGCCTATTTGCCGTCGCGGATGGTCACCTGACCGAGCCGGGAGTTGTTGATGGACTCGGCCAAGAGGCGGGCGGCTTCCTGCGGGGCGTGGAAGCCCATGGAGTTTTCCGCCTCGATAAAGTCGAGATACCACTGGGCCTTGCGCTGATAATCCTGCGCCTTGGCGAGGGCGTTGGTGGCGGCGCCGCCGGCCTTGGCTGCCTTGAGGTCCTTGATCAGGTCCATCAGGGCGTCCATCGCCTGATTGCGCATCTTGTAGGTGCGATCCTGGATGGTCTCGACGCGCGCCTTGAGCTCCGCCTCGGGCCATTTGTGGCAGGTCTGGCAGGCGTGATTGAGGTTCAGCATCGGACTGCGGACGTGGTGGTCGCTGATCTTGGTGGCGCCGACGCGCTTGAACGGCATGTGGCAGTCGGCGCAGGCGACGCCGGAGCGGGCGTGAATGCCCTGGTTCCAGAGCTCAAACTCGGGGTGCTGGGCCTTGAGGGCCGGCGCGCCGCTGTCCGCATGGGTCCAGTCCTTGTGTCCAACCTCGTCGTAGTAGGCGAGGATCTTGTCCGCCTCGAGACCGTTGTGCCACGGATAGACGAGCCGTTTCTCGGGTCCCTTGAAGTAGTATTCCACGTGGCATTGGCCGCAGACGTAGGAGCGCATCTCTTGTCGCGTGGCGTCGCGGTTCACGTCGTAGTCCTTCACGCCCTGGCCGGCTTTCAGCGACTTCATACCCTCAATGAAGCCGGGACGGGTGATGCGCAGCGCCATGGTCTGCGAATCATGGCAGTCGATGCAGGTGACCGGATGCTCCACGTGCGTCCGAGCCTCGGTGTAGGGCATCTGGTTCATCTTCTCGAAGCCCTTGATCAGGTCGCCCTCGCCGAGCTTCTTGTAGGGCACATAGACGGAGCCGTGGCAATGCATGCAGGTGCCGGGCTGCTTCACCACCTGCTGGCGTTCGGTGAAAGTCTGGTCGTCGAGCATGAAGGCGTGGCCGCGTTCCTCGCGGAAATCCTTCGCGAAGGCATAGCCGGCCCACATCGTCTTGAGGCGGGGATCCTCTTCCAAGCGGGACTGTGCCACGGTGGAGCGGGGATCGGCGCCGGTCGGCGTGCGGGGCAAGGCTTCGCTGCCGCCGTATTTCGTGCGCTGCTGGTCCACGGTGCGTTTGTAGTCGTCGTATTGGAACGGGAAGTTTTTCCCCCACACCGCGGGGTCGGTGGTGTCGTCGGTGAGTTCCACGACCCGGAAGAAGGGGTTCTTCCCCTCCTGCTTGCGCTCCATGATGTTGGTCAGGAACGCCAGGCCGACGACGGTCACGCCGATGGCAACCAGGATGACCAGCAGCGAAACGCGGAAGGCTTGGCTGCGGGTCCGGGCGGGAATGGGAGCTTCAGTGTTCATGGCGAAGGGAAAGGTGGTTCAGCGGCGTGGATGGCCGACGTCGCCGTGGCATTGCAGACAGGCCGTCTGCCCGTTGCCAGCGTGGGCCTCGATGGCCTCGACGATGGGCGTATGGCATTTGCGGCAGGCGGATTCGGTGACGCGGCGGTTGCGGTCGGTGATGCGGAGCGGGTCGGGGAAGTTGCCGGTCGTGAAGTAGAGCGAGTGGAAGAAACCGTTCTCGGCCTTGGTGAGGTATTTCGGGATCAGGCCGGGCGGTGTGTGGCAGTCGTTGCAGGTCGCCACGGACCGGTGGCTCGACTTGATCCACGCGTCGTAATGATCCTGCATGATGTGGCAGTTGGCGCAGGCTTGGGGATTGTTGGTCAGATACGACCCGCCCTTCGCATAGACGAACGTGTAAACGCCACCGCCGACAGCGACACCGAGGGCCACACCGGCGGCGATGCCCCAGAGCTTGGTGTTGCGGGTCAGGTCTTTCATGGTTTGATCAGATGTCGGCTTCCGCGAGGAGTTCTGACCGACCTGGGCCGGGTTTTGTTTGACCGCCATCAAAGTTTGGCGACTTCTCCGTGCAATCTGCCGCTGCCCGTGGGAAACCGGCGCGGGCGATGCCGGCAACCCCGGCGGCGAAAATGCCCGGACGCATGAACAATCCCCGAATCGGCATCATTGGTGGCAGCGGCCTCTACCAGTTGGAAGGCTTTGGCCGGCAAAAGTGGGTCCGCGTGAAAACGCCCTTTGGCCCGCCCTCAGACGAATTGCTGACCGGCGAACTGGCCGGACGCGAAGTGGTTTTCCTGCCCCGTCACGGTCGCGGCCATCGGATCATGCCCACGGAGCTCAACCATCGCGCCAACATCTGGGCGATGAAGTCGCTGGGCGTGGAATGGATCATCAGCGTCAGCGCGGTTGGTTCCTTGCAGGCCAAGTATCGTCCCTGCGACATCGTGCTGGTGGATCAGTTCTTCGACCGGACCAAACGGGATCGTGAGCACACGTTCTTCGGCGAGGGCATTGTTGGCCATGTCGCCTTCGCGGAGCCGGTTTGCGAGGAACTCCGGCAATTGCTCCGGGCCTCGGCGAAACGGGTCAAGGCCAAGGCACACAATCGCGGCACCTACGTCAACATGGAGGGTCCGGCCTTCAGCACCCGGGCGGAGTCGCAGTTCAATCACCGCGCGGGGTTTGATGTCATCGGCATGACCAACCTCGGCGAGGCGAAATGCGCCCGCGAGGCCGAAATCGCTTACGCGACCCTGGCAATGGTGACCGACTACGACTGCTGGAAGACGGACGAAGCTCACGTCACCGTGGAGATGGTGATCAACAACCTGCGCCGCAACGGCGAAACCGCGAAGGCCATCATCCGCGACGTGATCCCGCGGATTCCCCCGGCCGCCACGTGGCCCTGCCACTCCGCTCTGGCAAACGCGATCATGACCGAACGGAGCCTGTGGCCCCAGGCGCGCATCAAGGCGCTTCAGCCGCTGCTGCGCAAATACCTGTAACAAAAAAGGCGCGACCGATGTCGGTCGCGCCCGGTGAAATTCGCGGGGGAAGCGTTCAGGACTTGGCCGGCTCCTTCTCCTTGCCGCCCGACTTTCCGTCGCTGGCAGTCCGGCTCTTGTAGTGCGAGGAGTAATACCGGTTCTGGTAGTAGTGGTAGCTGTAGTAGTAGGAGTCCTTGCCCTCGAAATCGATGTCGTTGAGCACGGAGCCGATGATGTAGATGCCGGCGTCCTGGATGCGCTGGACCGAGCGCAGGGCGTGTTCGCGGCGGATCTTGTTGAACTTGGTCACGAAGATCATGCCGTCGCACATGGCGCCAACCACCAGCGGATCAGCCACGGCCGAAACCGGCGGGCAATCGAGAACCACGCGGTCATAACGAGCGGCAACTTCCTCGAGGAACTGGAGCATCTGCTTGGAGCCGATGAGCTCGGAGGGATTACTCGGGGTCGCCCCGCAGCAAATGACGTCGAGGTTTGGCACCTCGGACTTGTGGACGATCTCCTCGAAGCTGCCGATCCGGCCGGCGAGGTAGGCCGACAGGCCGATGGGGCTCTGGAGCTGGAAGGCCTTGTGCACCGACGGGCGGCGCAAGTCGGCATCCACCAGCAGCGTCTTGAGTCCGGTCTGCGCGGTGACGATCGCGAAGTTGGACGCGACGAGGGACTTTCCTTCGGACGGGATCGTGCTGGTCACCGCGATGTTCCGCAGCTTGTCGGCGTTCTTCACCAGGGAAACCGCGGCCCGCAGGGTGCGGAATCCCTCGGCCGCGCTCGACGTCGGCTGGATGTGCGCCTGAAGGTCGCGCTCGACGGCGCTGGTGGTCTTGATGTTCGGCGCGTAGCCGAGGAACGGCAGCCGGAGGTAGCTTTCCACGTCGTCCTGGCTCTTCACCGAGTCGTCGAGGAAGTTCACGAAGAACGCGAGGCCAAGGGCCGCCAGCAAGCCGCCGAACACGCTGCCCGCGAGGATGAGCGGCTTGTTCGGCTTGACCGGTTTGGAGGGAATGACCGCGCGGTCGATGATGACCATGTTCTGCATCTGCTCCTTTGAGCTCAGGTCGTATTCCTTCGTCTTGGAGAGCACGAGCTGATACATCGTCTCGGCGCGTTCCTTCTGCCGGAGCATTAGTTCGTATTGGGTCCGCGCCGCGTTCATCTCAAACACCGCTTTTTCGGCGTCTTTGAATTTTTTTTCCGCCTCCGAAAGCTTGGCTTGCTCAATCTGTGCCGCATTGAACACCGCCTCGATGGAACGCTGGGCTTCGGATTTGAGTTTTTCCCGGTCCGCTTGCAGCGAGTTAAGAATTTCCGCCACTTTGGGATGCTTGTCGCGATAGCGGGTCCGCAGTTGCGCCAATTGTGATTCGCTCAGGGCCACCTTCAGCTTAAGTTCGGAAACTACCCGGTCTTGGGCGACGCTTGGAAATTCCACCAGTTCGCGGCCATCCTTGATCCACTTGTTGGCTTGCTCGGCCGTCTTTTGGGCATCCGAGCGGCGAAGCATCTGCTCGTCGAGGCTCACCTTGGCTTGTTTGAGGCCCAGCGCAACAACGTTCATGTCGTCTGCCAGTGATACCATGGCTTTGTCGGAGCGATATTTGGTGAGTCGCTCGATCGCTGAGGTCAAGTCGGCCTCCTGGCTTTGAGCTTCCTGTTTCAGCATCCGGTAACCGGCCATCGCCTTGCCGGTCTTCCGATCTTGGTTTTGCTGCAGGAAGTTTTCGACCAAGGTGTTGACGACTTCTTGGGCGGTCTTGGCGTGCGGATGGCGAATCTTGACCTCTACCAGACGTGTTAAGCGTATGGGCGTGACATCAAGGTCGGCGACCAGCGCCGCCACCTTGTCCGGAGCCTGCTTGTAACGGTCGTCTTCATCCAGTTTCAGCTTTTGGATGACGGATTCGAGCAGGGAGCGGGCTTGGAGATTGCGGTATTGGGTTTGGAGGTAGTCCTGGTCCTTATTGCCCCAACTGATGGCATCTCGGAGCGACAAAACGCCACCCGTCTCCGGATCAATTTGGAGGCGGGCCACGGCTTCGTAAATGGGGGTGGCCCGGAATGCGTAAAAGGCTCCAAGCACCACACAGAGCGCAAACGTGGCGATGATCAGCCAGCGGCGCTCCAAAACGATATGCCAATACTCTCGGATTTTGAACGCGTCGGAGGCGTTCGTCGTAGGATTACTGTTGTCGCTCATGACAGATCAAAGCACAGATTCATCGACCCAAATGACATCTTCCGGTTGAACCACGATACGGGCGTCGGGTTTCTTGAGATCTTCGTAGGAATAGCGTTTGGTGCCCTCCCTGCGCCGCAATTCAATCTTCTTCTTGTTGGCCAACCGGGTGAAATCTCCGGCCGCGCCAATGGCCTCGATGATGTCCATCTCGTGGTCCGGGGGAATCTCGACCCGACCCGGACGGTTTACCTGGCCAGTGACGGTCACATACTGAAGGACCGCCTTGTTGACTTCGACATACACCTGCGGGTTGACGAGATAGTCTGCGTCCAGCTTATCCCGAATGATCTTTTGAGCTTCGGCAATGGTCTTGCCGTTCAGATCCACTTCGCCGATGAAAAAATAGTCGATCTTGCCTTCGGCCGAGACTTTCTTCTCGGCCGTCATTTCCGGTTCGTTCAACACCCGAATCAGGAGCACGTCGTTGGGAAGAATCTTGCGGGCGACAGCCTGCGCCATGGTGTTGGAGGCAAGCATGCATAGGGCCAGAAGGCCCAGCACTGCGCGGTGAATCAACGGAGTCGGTTTCATTGGTCAGTAGCCGATGTTCAAGGAAAGCGTGATGCTGTTCACCTGGTAATCAACCAGGCTCTGGGTGCGTGCCACAGCCGGGTCCTTGAAGCTGGAAGCGTAGTTTTCGTAGTCATAGCTAAGGACGGCCATCAACCAGGGTCGAGGCTGATAGCTGAGGCGAAGGCCGGCCTCGAGAACCGTGTCAGTCCGGGCCAGATTGGTTCCCGGAGTCTCGCTGAAGTCGCCCAGATTGTAGCCTGCGGTGCCGGTTACCAGCCACTTTCCGGTGGTGCCTATGAACTGGCTCGCAGTCAGCCGCACGCGGTCGTAAATGTAGGATTGCTTGGCGAACTGCGGCGAGACGTCCGTGCTGCGGGTATAGAGCAGCTTGAGGAATGTCCGCTGGCTCAGGGCGTAGCTGAGATCGGCAACCACTGCGGGGGAAGACACCGTAGCCGGCTCATTGCCGGGGGTGAAGGTTCCGCGGAACGAGCGGTTTTCGTAGCCGACCTTGAGGCTGCCTTGGATACGGGGCGTAAATTCGCCGCGCACACCGAAGAAGCCCCCGAGAATGAAAGAGTCCGGTGCATCGGGCTGAGTGGGGGCGTTGGGATTCACAAAGGATTCGCCGTATTCGAATTCCAGAAACGCCCGGATCCGCGGGTTCCAGTCGTGACTGGCGCCCAAGGCTCCCTTGACGGTTTCGCTGTCATAAATGGAAACGCCTTGGTCGTAGTCGTAACGGCTGTGCTCTGCCCGCAGATACAGGTCGGTTTTTGCGGTGGCATCGTAGGTAATCCTGTAGCTGTCGCTCCAGACAAAGCGATCCACTTGATTGGTAGCGCTTGAGTTGCCGCCACTGAGGAAGCTAGAAAGCAGACTGAAGTTGTCAGATCCGGTAATGGTGAACCGGCCCAACCTGAGGTCCACCTTCACTTCGGCACGGTGCTGGTCAGTGTTGTAGCGGGGGAAGTTGATGTAGGAAATCTGGTCGTAATTGTAGCCAAGAGAAATCGTGTTGAGGCCGGTCTGGCCGTATTGCAGCTCAAGGCCGGGGCTGGCGATGAACAGCATTTCGGACTCTTCCGGGCGGATCGGGATGTCCAATGAGGAGAGGGTGGTGGCTCCGGGAACAGTGCTGGTCACGGTGCGCTGGGGCACAGTTGTGGCGATACCGTTGATGACCTCAGTATGTTCGGGAATCCGGACGGAATAATTTACGACCGGAACCCCATTGGGGCCGATGGCCACGTTGGTGCTCAGCGTGGTTCCACCGGGGAAGACTTGGAGATTGGTCTGCCCCGGAAGGGAAAAGGTTCCCAACCCGGGAATCGTGATGTCGTAGGGAGCGACTCGATTGACATAAAACCGGGTCGCGACGGAATCGTTACCGTAAAAAATGTTGTCAGTGAACTTGGTCGTCAGGCCTAACTGCGGTTTGATGACCAGCTTACCGACGTCATACGAGAGCCAACGCTCGGTGCTCTCAATCCACGAGGCTATCGCGTTATGCGAGCCCAAGCAAAACAGCACCAGCAAGATGCCAATGTGGCGCCAAAAGCGTTTCAGCATGATTGTCCGTCCGTTGGTCTCCGTATGTCGCATTGATTTCCGTCCGCAAATTGGCCCGGCCAAACTTTCGGCGGCACGCCAGAATCCGGGCACCTTCTGGAAAGCGCCGTTGACTGTAAACCACTTTCCTTGCCCGAGCCGGTCCTGTTCGCGGTTGATCAAAGCATACCTTGGAAGCAGTTGTCGCTCCATTTGCCGGATATTCTCAGGCTGATTGCGGCTGAAAGAGAGTAGCGGCGGATCGTCCGGACCGTATTCTCGCCCCATGGTCGTCATCGTCATGGGGGTGTCCGGTTCCGGGAAAACCACGGTGGGAAGCCTGTTGGCCGGGCGACTCGGCTGGAATTTCCGCGACGGCGATGATTTCCATCCTCCTGCCAACGTGGCGAAGATGCGTTCCGGCACCCCGCTGACCGATGAGGACCGTTTTCCCTGGTTGCTGGCCATCCAAGCGTTCATGCGAAAGTGCCACGCGGATGGACAATCGGCGGTGATCGCGTGTTCAGCCCTGAAGGAACGCTACCGCGAGGTGTTGCTCCGGGCGGAGCCTTGGGTCCGATTTGTCTACCTCCGTGGCAGCCGCGAGCTGATTGCCCAACGGATGCAGGCGCGCCCCGGGCATTTCATGCCGCCGACGTTGCTGGACAGCCAGTTGGCTACCTTGGAGCCACCGGCGGATTCGCTGGCCGTTGACATCAGCGGGGAGCCGGCCGATTTGGTTGAGAAAATCTGCCAACACCTCGGGTTGGCGGCGGGCAACCCGAAGGCCTGACATGACGGTTGAACTGATCAACACCGGTTCGGAACTGCTGCTGGGCCGAATCCTGAACCGCCACCAGGAATGGCTTTGCCGCCGGCTCTCGGACCTCGGCTACGAGGTCACCCGGCAGATTTCGGTTCCGGACGGCGGTATCGCGATTGCCGAGGCGGTTCGGGAGTCCTTGGGGCGAGCTGACATTGTCGTCACGACGGGGGGGCTTGGCCCGACCGGGGATGATCTCACGCGGGAACGGGTTGCGCACCTGTTGGGGAGAACATTGGTGGAAGATCCCCAAGTGGCTCGGCAGATTCGGCATTACTTCGAGTCGCGCAACCGCCCGGTTCCCCAACGGACCTTCGTTGAAACTCTGATTCCCGCTGGTGCGGAGGTGTTGGCGAATCATCACGGCACCGCCCCCGGACTGGCATTTCGGCTCGAACCGAATCCGTTTCGGCCCGGCTCCCGGGGATTCTTGGTGCTTCTGCCCGGACCGCCGCGGGAACTTCATCCAATGTTCCGGGATCAGGCGATGCCCTGGTTGCAACAGGTCGCTCCGGCGAACAAGCCGTGCCGGACGCTGACACTCCGGACCACCGGCATTGGCGAGTCGGCGCTGGAAGAGATGCTGGAAGGGCCGATGGCGGGCCTGTGTTCGCGGGGTCTGGAATTGGGATTTTGCGCCAAGATTGCCGAGGTTGAGGTTCGGTTTGCGGCCCGCGGAGATAAGGCTGAGATGCTGTTGGCGGAGGCCGAGGGGGTGGGCCGAGCCATCTTGGGAGACGCCGTGTTCGGATCGGGCGATGAACTGCTTGAATTCGTTGTCGTGCGGGAACTGGCCCGCAGAGATGCCACCCTGGCGGTTGCCGAATCTTGCACGGGCGGATTTATCGCCCATCGGCTGACGAATGTGCCCGGGTCGTCCGCGGTGTTCCTGGCGGGTTTTGTGACCTATGCCAATGACGCCAAGGTGGCCTCGCTAGGAGTGAATCCGGACACCCTGGCCCGGAACGGTGCGGTCAGCGAGGCCGTGGCCAGGGAGATGGCGGAGGGCGCCCGCCGCAAAGCGCGGTCCGATTACGCCATCGCGGTGACCGGCATCGCGGGCCCGGGAGGCGGCAGCGAGACGAAGCCGGTGGGCACGGCGTTCCTGGCGGTGGCGGGTCCGGACAAAACCGAGGCGGTTCGGATCTTCAACCCGTTTGACCGGGAGACCTTCAAGTTTGCCACCGCCCAGCAGGCGTTGGATCTGCTGAGGCGAACCCTGATCGCCCGCCCGGCGCCATGACTACGGCGAACAAGATCACGGTTCTGCGAATCCTGCTGGTGCCGTTCTTCATCTACCTGCTGCTGGAATACCGGGAAGCGGGCGAGGAGTGGCGGCGGTGGGCGGCGCTGGGCTGCTTCGCCGTGGCGGCCGTGTTGGACGGCGTGGATGGATTCATTGCCCGGCGCTTTCACCAAAAGTCAGAACTGGGGGCGGTTCTGGACCCGCTTGCGGACAAGCTGCTGCTGGTGTCCGCCCTGGTCATGCTGGGACTTCAGAACAGCCGGCTGAATCCGCTTCCACTTTGGCTGAACCTGACGGTCATCTCGCGGGATGTCCTGCTGGTTCTGGGTCTCGGCCTCATCCATTTCACTGTTGGCAGCGCCCGGGTGCGGCCGCGATGGACCGGCAAGTGCGCCACGGTCGCCCAAATGTCGCTGGTGCTCTGGTGTCTTCTGAAGTGGCCACCCAGCGTGCAATTTTACCTGGCCGCCGGCGCGACGCTTCTGACCGCATTGTCCGGGATCCAATACATCTGGGATGGCCTCAGCCAGCTCAGTGCCAGCCCCCGCTCCGCGGCAACTCCCGGCCAGCGGAAACCGGATTAAACATCTTTGCGGGACGTTGGTTCTTGCGGTTTGCCGGCGCTCGGCGGCGCAACCACGACGGCGTCCCTGGTCTCCGCCGGAGCGGTGATGGTTTGGACCGAACGCCCGCGGTCGGCATACACCGCATCGGTCGGAGCGAGCGGCTTGTGGTAATACGACGCGTAGTAGTAGGTCGTGTAGTAATAGTAGGGATTGTCGATCGGCACCCCGTTGACGACCAGTCCCACCAGCGGTGCGCCCCGTTGCCTGATGGTGTTGACTGCGAGGCGCGCGAAGCGAATCGACGTGCGCCCGGCCCGAACCACGAAAAGCAGCCCATCCAGGTAGGCCGCGATGGAGAAGGTGTCGTCGATGGCGGTCAGCGGCGGGCAGTCGAACACCACATAGTCGAAACGCCCGCGCAGTTCCTCGATCAGTTCCTTGGTTCGGCCGCCCAGCAGCAGCTCACTCGGATTTGACGGCCGCTCGCCGGCCCGCATCAGCCAGAGGTTCTGGACCTGTGTTTCGTGGATCGCCTCGTCCAGCTTCATCCGCCCCTGGAGCACTTCCGTGAGCCCGCCTTCAAGCGGCTGCTCGAAGTAGTTGTGAATGTTGCCGCGGCGAAGGTCGGCGTCGATGAGCAGGGTGCGGTTGCCGGCGGCTGCCAGGGTGGCGGCAAAGTTGGTGGTGAAGGTGGTCTTGCCGTCACCGGGCACGGCGGAGGTGACGGCCAGCATCCGTTTGCTGGCTCCGTCCGGGCCGAGCAGCAGCGCGGAGCGAACGCCGCGCAGGGCCTCGGCAAACATCGTGTGCGGCTTCATCCGCGTCAGGAGCAGGTAGCCTTCGGTGTTGTGCCGTTTGTCCACCTCGGGCAGCTGGCCGAGGATGGGCTCTTCCAACTTGGCCTCGATGTCTTCCGGATTTTCCAGGCGGTCATCGAGGCGGTGCAGCAGAAACATGATGGCGACCGCCAGGGCCAAGCCCGCACCGGCACCACTCATGACGAGCTTGGGCCGGTCCGGTCCGACCGGTGCGGCGCTGCCCACGCCGGCCTGCACGACCATGAATTCCTCGTCGTCGGTGCTCACGCGGCCCATGGCATCCAGCTGACGCTTCAGGGCGACGAGGTTTTCCTCCACGCTCCTGGCTTCGGACTCAAGGCGGAGCAGTTGGTTGCGGGTGTCGGCCAGCTCGAAGACCTCACCCTTGATGTCCTCGATCAGTTTGGGATAGCCGCGGATGCGGGTTTTCAGCGCCTCCACCTGCCCGAGCCTGGCTTCCTCGACCAGTTGCAGCTCGAACTTCAGGTCGTCCCGCAGTCGGGTGAGGGTATCCCGGAGGCGGACAATGTAGGGATGCTTTTCCTTGAGGTGCTTCAGCTTGTCAGCCAGTTCGTTTTCGATGTTCCGGATGCCCTTGCGGATTTCGGCATAACGTGAACTGCCAATAGCTCCGGTCGAAACGGTGTCGTCTTCCGAATCTTCCCCGCCGTTGCGGCCGCCCGGGCGACTGACCTTGTTGGCCTGGCTTCCCAAGCCCTGGTTGGCGAGGGTTTCCGCCTTGGCGTTCTCGTAGAGTTCGAGTTCCGCCTGCAGGTTGGCGTATTCGGCCTGGGTGCGATCCAAACGGGCCTGCGCCGCGACGCCCGCATCTTGGACGGACGTGATGTTCTGCTTCCGCCGGAAGTCGTCGAGGGCCTGCTGCTTCTGTTCGAGGCTGCGCTCGTAGGAAAGGATCTGCTGTTCCACCTGTGCCCGGGTGGTGCTGACCATGCCGCGGCGCTGCTGTTTCTGAAAATCCACGAACTCGGAGGCCCAGGCGGTGACGAAATCCTTCGCGTAGCCATAGTTGGTGCTGTTGACCACGAGGTAGAACATGTTGCCACGTCCCTGTCTTGCGGAGAGGTCCGGCTTCACCAGCGCGTTGGTGAGGTCCTTGGTCTGCTGCAGTTTCTCCAGCACCCGCTGGACGACGGTTTCGGTCGTCATCAGCGCCAGCAGGGTTTCGACGGTTGCACCGGTTTCCTCAAAGCCCGTCTGCAACTGCATCTTGCTCGCCCGCGCGATCGTCGCCGAGGACTGGTATTGGTCCGGCTTGGTCACGGCCATCCAGACGCCGATGCCGAGGCCGACGGAGGTGAAGATCAGCAGCAACAGCCAGCGTTCCCGCAGCAGCTTGAAGTAGCGGCGGAAATGCAGGTAAAGGTTGATCCGATCCACCAGCGATGTGCCGTAGCCCGGAACCGAAGAGCCGTAGGAGCCGTAGGAACCCTTCATGAAATCTCAGAATTGCAGAACTTTCTCAGGAATTTCCACCCGGTCGCCGTCCTTGAGGACCGGATCCTTGCTGCGATCGCCCTCTTTCAGGAGCTTCTTTACGTCGTGTTCGGTGATGACCTCGCGCTTGGTGGCCGGGTCCATGCGCCGGATGCGGACTTCCGTCAGCTTGGCGCGGGGACCCAACTGTCCGAGTCCCAGGATCAGGTCGGTGAGCGTTTTGGTCTCGCCTTCGCGGATCAGCACGCTGCCGCTGGTGACGCCGAAGACCGTGACTTTGGAGGAGTTTTCCGGACTCGCGATCGAGGGGTCTGAACGGATCTGTTCGAGGTCGATCTTGACCGCGCAGTCATTGTAATACTCCGCGTCCAGCAGCGTCTTCACCTCTTTGCGGAGGTCGGCGAGCTTCTTGCCGCGGGCACTGAGCTTGACGTAGAGGTCGCTTTCCTTGGTCACCGGAAACAGCGCCTCGCCCGCGGCGGTGATGTCCACGAGCTGGATCAGCTTCGCGGTCGCCGGATCCTGCTCCACGCTGAATCGCAGAACATCGCCGGCCTTCAAGTCCCGCGCTTCCGCGTCGATCTTGTCGAGGGTCGTGGTGTTGGTCCCCACCGAATTGGTGGCCCCCGGGGGAATGGCGTTGGTCACCGGAACCTGGGCCGGGGACCGGACAGCCCCCATGCCACCCAGCAGCAGAAGTGCGAGCAATCGTCTCATGAAGTTCAGAAAGTGTAGTTCAGCGTCAGGGTGACCATGTGGGAACTGAAGTCTCCCAGGGCGAAGTCCGAATCACGGATGACGTAAGTCCAGCCCAGCGAAGAGCCCAGTTTCTGGGTGATCTGGTATCCGGTCGAAACCCCGAAACGATATGACAGGGTGGTCTGGCCGGGAACCGGCACGCCGAACAGCCCGCCGGGCACCTCCACCACCCCGGTGAAGGTGTCCACCGGAGTCACGAGGATTCCCGGAATGCCGTTGGCCGGATCCGGCGGGAAATACAGCGAGCCGGGCGGCGCCGCAAAGATGGCCAGCCCGCCAGACTGCTCCGCTTGGTCCACGCCGGCGTTGAAATTGATGGGCAGGAAATCCGTAATCTGCCAGTTCAGCGAATAGCCGGCCTCCATCGAGACCTGAAAATTGCTGCCCAGCGCCCCGTTCACACCCCGGCCCAGCGACAGCGAATGGCTGATGAACTGAGTCAGCTGATGGCTGACGGTGACGTTCCCGCTGATGCCCGAGAAGTCGGAGGAGTCCTGAATCTGCCCGTCGCGCTCCGAGCTGATCATCGTGTAGCGCACGCTCCCGCTCGCCGAGATGGCCTCGCTCACCCGCCACGTCGCGGTGGGACCCACGCCGAAGCTCTTGGTGGAATTCTGGAAGCTGTCCGAAAACTCGTTGAGCGAGGCGCTGGCCGAAATCCCGACGGTCAGGTCCGGATGCAGCCGGTGAAACACGGCCGTGGAAACGGTCTGCGACTGGCCGTTGAGCACCGCGAAACTGTCATCAAAGCCCCGTTCCAGCGAGAAGGTGTAGTCGGCGCTGACCGAGAGATCGGTGTAGGGCGCCCATTCGGTCGAAAGGCCGGTCGAATTGTTGATGCGGTTGAACCGGACCGACAACGCGTTGCCGGTGCCGATGATGTCCGCACGCTGCGAGGCGTCATTGGCGGACGAAAGCCGGTTGAAAACGGTGAATAGCATGTCTCCCACGCTGAACGCGTAATCGATCGACGTGTTCGGGCTGATGGTGAGGCTGTCGAGGTCATCCTGCACCAGATTGAAACGATACCCCACGCCGAAATTCAGGCCCAGGCGGGCATTGTCGGTCAGCTGCCACCGGAGGTTGGCATTCAACGAGGGATTGATGCTGAAGTCGTAGTTCTGACCGCCGAACGAGCTCTGGAGCGCGTTGTTATTGTAGGCGAAGGAAACGCTGGCACCAAAGGTGGCCAAGACCGGACCGAGCTTGAGGTTGTAATTGCCCTCGTCGAAACCGGCCGGCCGGTAGGGCAGCCGCTCGACAGCGCGAAAGTCATCGCCGGCCCGGGTCGTTTCGGGGGTGAGCGGCGGTTGCGGCGCAACCGGCTCGGTGAACGGATTGCGGGTGTCGAAATAGGCCTGACCGCAGACCGGGGTGGTGCCCACGAGGCAAGCGGCGGCCACCGTTTGGACGGCCTGGGCCATCCACGGATTTCCCCGAGGGGGCGTGTGCCGCTCCGTCTTCGTCCCGCTCCGATCTGGTTGGAAGGTGTTCAATTCAATTCATGCCCGGCAGTTCCGTTGGCCGGGCTTTACTTCAGTCCGGCCACGCTACCAATCGAGTTTCCATGCTCAAGCCTCATTCCCCTCGCAAAATCTCACGATTCACGCTCAGGGGACATCCCGGACCTGATAAAACCGCAATGAATCGGTCGGCCGGGTGTCCAGAAACTGCCCAGACTCACCGGCCGGCGTCACCGTCGGGCCGACGGCCTGCCACGAGGCCCCGGCCAGATTGTCGCGGGCATAGACCTGATACTTCCGGCCCGGCGCACTGTCCCAGGAGACGGTCGTGCCCTGAGCCGACAGCTTTACATTGGTTATTCGCCAGTTTACCGAGCTGGCTTTAGTCGGATCCGAACCCATGACGGCCTCGCGACGGTTCACAAACCCGTCGCCATCAGGGTCCTGCTCGGGTCCGGCGCTGCTCTGGGTGAACGGATCGAAGTAACGCCGCTGGAACCGGTCGTCGAAGCCGTCGAAGTTGAAATCCGGCGCCGTGGGTAGCACTTCGGCGAAGCCATTGGCCCAGGCCGTGAACCCGTTGGCCGTCAGCGCGAGGCTGCGCAAACCGGGCACCGCATTGGTGGCGACCGTGATCGGCACTTGCACCAGGGTCAGCGTCCGCAGGGCATTCGGAATCACCTCCACCGCCCCGTATTGCAGGCCTCCGCCGGTCAGCCGCAGGGACACGTTGGTCGTGGTCAACCCGGGCACAAACACGCCGACCGTCTGTCCCGCGACGCCGGGCCGGAGCTGCATGCAGAAGTCCCCGGCGGCGCGGGAAACGGGGTTCGTTCCGGCCCGCATTTCGACGATCCGAAACGGAGGTGTGCCGGCGGTGACGGCCAGATTCCGGGTGGCTGCCGCATTGGCGGTGATCGTGACGGCCGTGTTGGTCAGCGGCAGGAAGGCGGTGTTGGCGTTGTTCCACCGGCCGGTGGCGCTGATGTCCAGTTCGTTGCCCCGCACCAGGTAGGTGTCGCCCGAAGTCGGCGGATCGAGCGGCGTGACGCGGGCGGTGTAAGTCCCGGGCGGCAACCCGCCCAAGGTGTAGCTGCCATTGGCAAGGGTCGGCGTGCTGGCGACGGCATTGCCATTCGCGTCTTCGAGGGTCACCACGGCACCGAGCACGGTCGCGCCGTTCAGGGTCACCATTCCGGTCAGGCGCCCCACCGTCGCCGCGCCCGCGGGCGTGCCGTAGAGCGCCCGCAATCCCGTGACTTCATCCGGCGAGAGTCCGGCCGCATGGTCGATCGCACCGGCACTGGTCCAGAACATCGTTGCTCCGCCCAGCGTGGCGTGGTTGAGGCCCAGCAGGTGGCCGATCTCGTGGAGGGCGACGCTTTCCACGAACTGCGAGCCGGTCGCCACGGAATTGAAATCAGTCGTCCAGGCGAGGCTCCGGTTCAGCACGATGTCCGCCTCGGCAATGGTTTCGTCGAAATCCGAGGTGGAAAGAATGGTCAGGCCGCGGGCGGTGATCGGGAAAAAGGTCCGATTGCCGTTCACGAAGCGGTTCGCGTTGAGCCAGACGATGACGTTCTGCCCGTCGAGGGGATTGACGTCGCTGGGGAAGAACGCGGTGCCAGACTCCTCGAACTTCACCTTGGTTCCGGAGACCGCCTGCCATTGGGCGAACGCGGCCCGGATGGCATTGAGTTCTGCCGGCCGGTTGGTGGTCGAAAACGCCTCCGCGGCCAGCGTGTAGCGGATCGCCAGCGTCGTCGGGTTCTGAACCGGGGCCAACGCCGCGTCGTAGGCGTCGAAGTTCCAGCGTAGCGGCCGGCCGTTGGGCGCGTATTGCGAGACCGCCGCTTCGACGGTGAGCATGCTGCCCAGTGCCGCCACGCTGCCGAGGAGATTAACCGCTGGTTTCATTGCCGACCGCCCTTCACCCGTTCCCTCAACTCAGCCAACGACACCGGAGCCTGTCCGGGCAGGGCTACGCCGCCGGACACTTTGGCCCCATCACTTAGCGCGGTGAGTTGGCCGGTGATGGCGTTGGTCTTCACCGTGAATTTGCCCCGGGCCAGATCCAGCGTGACTGCCTCACCCGCCGGGTTGAACACCGCGAACACCACGGCTTCCTCGCCCAACCGAAACTCGGGTTCACCCAGGACGCGGACCTGGCGCTGGCCCAGCACGGCGCTGCCTTGAACCACTGTCAGGCGATTGGTGGAAGGTCCCTTCCACGTCTCGGCCACGGTCAGTTCGAGACGCGTGTAGGGGCGGCCTTCCCCATCACGCAGGGCTTCGATGCTGGCCACCGATCCCCGCACCACCACCTCCGCGCGCCTGGCCAGTTCCTCGATGCTGGTGAGGGGAATGTCCGTGGCCCGCAGCGACGCGAACCCGACCGCCAACAGGGCGCTCAGGTGGGGCAGTCGGCGGGCAAACGGGGTCTTCATGCGGCGGTGACGCGGGAATAGTAGCCTCCCTGGGCCAGCAATTCGGCGGCCGTTCCGATTTCCGTGACCCGTCCCGCGTTCAAAACGACGATCCGGTTCACCTCGCGCAGCGTGGCCAACCGGTGTGCCACCATCACGGTTGTGCGTCCCTGCATGAGGCGCCGCAGGCTGGCCAAGACCAGCGCCTCGCTCTCGGCATCAAGGGCGCTCGTGGGTTCGTCCAGCAGCAGGATGGGCGCGTCCTTGAGGAAGGCCCGCGCCAGGTTCAGCCGCTGCTTTTCGCCGACGCTCAGGCGCGCCGCACCGTCGCCCACCACGGTGTCGTAGCCCTGCGGCAGGCGGCGGATGAAGTCGTGGGCATTGGCGGCGCGGGCGGCGGCCTCGATGTCGGAACGGCTAGCGCCCGGCCGGCCATAACCGATGTTCTCCGCGATGCTGGTGGGCAGGAGCAGCGATTCCTGGAGCACCAGCGCCACCTTTTCCCGCAGGCGTTCGCGGGAAAGTTCGCGCAGGTCGGTGCCGCCCCATGTCACCGCACCGCCATCCGGGTCGAGGAACCGCGGGATCAACTGGAGCAGCGTGGTTTTGCCGGCCCCGCTCGGCCCGATGAGGGCAACCGATTCGCCGGGATTCACGATGAAGCTGACCTCGTGCAGCACCGGCTGGCCTGCCGTGTAGGCGAAATCCACCCGGTCAAAGCGGAGTTCCGCCGCCGTCGGCAGTTCGGTTCTTTCCCGCTTCCGATCCCCGGCCTGTGCCTTTTCCTCCGCGAGCAGTTCCAACACCCGCTCCGCGCCGGCACGGGCGTTCGAAACGGTGGAGCCGACGTGCGAAAGCTGGTTGAGGGGCTCGTAGAGCTGCGCGAGATACGCGAGGAACACCAGCAGCCGGCCCACGGTGAGGTTGCCGGCGGCCACTTCCCGGGCGCCCAGGGCGACGATCGCCGCCGTTCCGAGCGCAAATACCACCGCGACCGACGCCAGGTAAACGACCTCGGCCCGATGCTGCCGCCAACGCGCGGACAGGGACGCCGCGGCGCTTTCCTCAAACCGCGCCGCCTCGGTCCGTTCGCGGACGAATCCCTGGATCAACGGCAGGTTGGCGACGGCCTGCTGCACCAGCGAGGCGACGCCGGCATCGGCGGCCTGGGCCTTGCCCGCCCGCTGGCTCATCAGCGGGCCGAAGAACCGCATCACCAGCAACAGCACCGGCACCGTGGCCAGTGCCACCAGCGTCAGCGGCCGGTTGAACCGCCACATCACCGTGGTCATCGCGACCAGCGTCAGCGTGGCGCCCATGAAGGTGAACAGGCCTTGCTGGAAGAGCGTTTGAAACGCGTGGGTGTCCCAGGTCGCCCGGTAAATCAGGTCGCCGGCCTGGGCACCCTGGAGGCGCCGCAGGGAAAGCCGCAACAGCCAGCCGAACACCGCCCGCCGCACCCGCGCCAAACCGCGCAGGGCCGTGTGGATGACGAGCGCCTGCTGCGCCGAGCCGAGCAAGGCGTGGGTGCTGTGAACGACCGCCAGCAACACCGCCCAGCCCAGAATGGCCGGCCCCTGATCGGTGGCGGCGGCGCCGTCAGCGCGGGAAAGGCGGTCCACGATCCAGGCCAGCGGCCACGGCTTGAAGATCGCCGCCGCCGTGGTGAGCAGCAGCAACCCAAGCGCGGCCCCGACGCGGAGCCAGTCCGCCCGGTAAAAGCCGAGGATTTGCCGCCAAAGCCGCATGAACTTGGCCGGAGGTTACCGGAAAATGCCCGTCGATGCACGGGTTTCGGCGCTCCGGGCGGCATCGGACCGCTTGGTGGGCGGGCGAAGGTCGGAGGCCGAAAACGGCGACAACCGGCGCGCGTCATCGGCGCCGGCGGGTCGATTCCCTCCGACCTTCCCGCCTGGCCTACGGGGCAGGAGGAGCGCGGATTTCGGAGCTACTCCTCCGGCAGGATGAGGCGGTAAAAACGCTGCCCGTCGGCAAAATTCGTGGGGTCGGTGAACTCAAGCCGGCCCGCCTCGTCGGTCGCGCCGGAATGGAGTGGCTGCCAGTCGGTTGAGCGCAGCCCGCTGTTCCCCTCGATTTGAAGCGAGGTGTGTGCCCGACCTTGCAGCCGGAGGAGGATGCCGGCCGGCCTCAGCTCGATTTCGGCAATGGCCACCGGGCTAACCTGAAGTTCATAGGCACCGATGTCAACGGCCCCACCGGAAACTCGCGGGAAGCCCGGGCCCCGTTGATCCGCGAGCAGGTCGGTGAGGTGGGTGTTGGAACCGGCGTCAATCGCCGGACTGCCGGGCAGGAGCGCATGGGTCGGCGTGGAGCCTCCGTTTTCCGCCAACGGTCCGACGTTGGGCGCCAACGGGGAACTGGCGGTTCCGGTCAGGTCGCCGCCGATGCCAAAGCCGGTGCTGCCATCGGCGCTGCCCACCAGGTTGTGGCCCAGGGAGGTCACCACGCCGCCCACGTCCCGGGCAGAATCCACGGCCTGGTTCAAGGCCAGCAGCGTGTTCCCGACTGAAATTTCGCGAGCGCCGCCCACGGCGAGTCCGCCGCCCACACCGTGGGCGCCTGGCTGGCCGGGGTGAGGCTCATCGCTGGGTGCGCCGCCGGTGCCCGCCGTGTTGCCGATCAGGGTGCAACTGCGAATCCGTCCCCCGCCGATTGCCATGATCGCCCCGCCCGAACCGCCGGCTCCGCCCGAGCCGCCCCGGAAGGGAGGGCCGAAACCCGAATCGGCACCAGGTCCGCCTTTGCTGCCATTTCCCGCCCGATTTCCGCTGAAGGTGCTGTTCGAGAGTTCGCAGTAATCGGCCAGATAAACCGCCCCGCCATGGCCCCCGCCGCCGCCATCCTCTCCGGCCCTGATTCCGGCAACTGCCGATCGGCCAGGTTCGCCGGATCCTGCGGTGTTTTGGATGAACGCGCAGCCCGTAGCCAACATCGGTCCGGTGACGAAAGCAGCTCCGCCATCCCCGCCCCGGGCGCCCGGGGCTCCGTCTCCCGTCTGGTTTGCCCGCAGGGTCGTGTTGACGACGGTCAGGCCGGCGCCGGTCCACACTCCGCCGCCGCTTCCCCCGCTCCCACTCTCCCCGCCCGGCTCACCGCCGGCGTGGCCGGTTCCGGCCCGGTTTTCGATCACAGTGCAGCGGTGCAGTTGCACGGGTCCGGCGGCGCGGATGGCCCCACCGGAACCGCCCGAGCCGCCGTCGCTTCCCCAAGTTCCAAAAAATCTGTCGCCGTTGCCTCCATGGCCGCCGTTGCCCGCCCGGTTTCCGCTGAACGTGCTGTCCACCGCCTGAATGCCCGCCTGCGCGAAGATTCCCCCGCCCTCGCCGCCGGCTCCGCCCTTGGTTGTGGGGGACGTGCTTCCTGACCTTCCAAAGCCGCCCGCGCCCGCGGAGTTTTGCAGGAAGGTGCAGCCGACCACTTCGACCGGGCCGGCGGCATGGATGGCGCCGCCATGGCCGCCCGCCTGTCGACCCGCACTATTGCCTGCGAGGTTTCCCCGCAGCACGGTGTTGGTGAGCATCACGCCGGCGTTGACCCAGATGGCACCGCCGCTGCCCCCGCCGCCGTCGCTGCCGCCCTTGAAGCTGCCCGCGGCGCCGTCACCGGCGCGGTTGTTGGCCACGATGCAGTCGCCCAGGCTCAGCGGGCCAAACGCGCAGATGGCGCCTCCATTGCCGCCATCGCCTCCGGACCCGAAAAAGAAGTCACCGGAAGTCCCCGCCCCGGCGAAGTTGCCCACCAGGCTGGAGGCGGTCAGCACGATGAGGTCGTTGGTGCTGGCGCTGAAGATTCCCCCGCCGCTGCCGCCCGAAGCGGCAAAGTTCGTGATGATCTGGCTGTGGGCGATTCGCAGGATGCCGGAGGCATCGTTGAAAATGCCTCCGCCGGCCCCCACCGGTCCGGTCGCGCCGGTGGATGACCTAACTCCGGGGCCGGTCGAGTTCCCCAGGATACCACAGCGGGTCAGGTGGAGCGTGCCCGCATTGTAGATGGCCCCGCCATGCCCACTGCGGCCCGCAGGACCAAAGGTGCCGCTGCCTCCGCTGCCGGTCATGTTCCCGATCAGGTTGCATGAATCCAGCGTCAGGTTGCCGAAGTTGAGGATGCCCGCGCCTTCTCCGCCGTTACCGCCCTCAAATCCGTCTTCGCCCTTGGGAGATCGGCCCTCGCGGATCGTCAGGCCGCTGATCTGGACGACGGCGTTGCTCCGGATCTGGAACACGCGGTGTCTTTTCCCGCCATCCAAGGCAAACGAGTCCGCCCCGGGACCGATGAGGTTGAGGCTGGTGGCCACGGTGAGTTCCCCGCTGGCCAGGACCACGGTCTGTCCCTGCAGGGATGAATCGATCCTGATGGTTCCCCCGGTGCTGACGTCGGCCAAGGCGCGGCGCAGCGAGCCGGGGCCGTCGTCGGCGGGGCTGGTGACCACGATCTCCGCGGGGTCGGCGGTGGAGAACCCGGCGAATGCGCTGGCCGCCAGGACCGTTCGGGGCGCGGGGTCGGCGACTGCCGGATGGCCGAGCAGTGAGACTGCCAAGGAGGCAAACAGCCATGCCGCCAACGGCGTTGAGGATGGGGAGGCGCCGAATCGCTGCATGGTTGCTCCGGAGGGTGCCAACGGCGGTTCTTCGCGGTTCCGAGCGGCTGGGCCGACTTCGTTCATGGGCGATCCCCGGGTTTGGCGCTGGCTTGGGTTGCTCCCTTTTCCCGGGGACGCGGGCCTGCCCGCTTCGCTGACACGGCTCGGGATACCGGGAAGAGCAGCAGAAGGGAGAAAGAGTGAGTGCATGGCGGAGAGGGAGGGATTCGAACCCACGGTAGGGTATTAGCCTACTCACGCTTTCCAGGCGTGCGCCTTAAACCGCTCAGCCACCTCTCCGCGTGCGGCGCGGAATGTGGCGGGGGCCCCCGGTCCCGTGCAACAGGTTTTCTGGTTTCTCTCGAAGCGGGGGCGCATCTTTTTATCGTGGCTGACCTTGGTGAGTTTGGCCCGCAGCCAGCCTTGGGGAGGAATTCGGACAGAGGCGGACGGACGAGCCGGACCAAAGTGCTGCCGGCATCTTGCCGGCAGCGTCGGCACCGGACCGCCACAGGCTGGGACAGGGCGTGCGGATCGGGCCTGTGGCTCTGGCCGTAGGCCACCGCGCCCCGGGTGAG
>OFDN01000108.1_pt1 | contig 84099 bp, 80 predicted proteins | sample 1520971 | NCBI WGS metagenome assembly OFDN01 (sample SAMEA94257418, study PRJEB24077) | hot springs metagenome | biome: Aquatic biome; feature: Geographical feature; material: Water | place: India | collected 2012-06-12 | depth 5 m
AGCGCTATGCTCGCGGCCGTCACTACCTAGGTGAAAATAAATTACTAGAAACCGAAGTAAAGCCGGACACCCGGACGACGGTAGTACCGCGGATAGTAGGGATATCCGTAATAGCCGCCATAGTAATACGGCCGATAGAAATGCCGATGATGCCGGTGGCGGTGCCAATGACGATGATGGCGATGGCCGCGCCAATGGCGGTGGCGATGGCGGCGGCCGACTTCTTCGACAGCGCTATCCACATTGGCAGCCTGCTTGACCACTCCAGCAGCGGTGTTTCCGGCAGTCATGGCCTGGGCAGGCGCGGTTGCGGAGAAAACGGCCGCACCGACGCCGAGCAAGGCCATGGCGATCAGTTTGCGCATGGCTATTTTTTCCTTTCTGCAGTTGATCCCCAGCTACTTGCGGATCTCAAATCCACTAGGACACATCAAATACGCTCGTAGTTTGACAACACTCAACGATCCGACCACGTCCTATTGAAATTGCTTTCCGCATAACAGCACCAGCCCTTGACCGTGCCGGCCCCTGCAGGCGTGCGTGCAGGATTATTGGCGACAATCTCCAGCCTATATGCCACTTAGTTTAGCCACCACTGCTCCTTATGCATCTTGCTTCGCATCACGATGCAAAAGCGCAATGGCGACCTGTCTATGATGTAGAAATCTTTCGCCAGAGATCAATTCGTCCCGTGCTCACTATGACGTGTCCGCGTACGAATATTCATCCCGCAACGCCGTTGAGCTACCTTCCACACGTGGACGGACTACGTGCACTGGCGGTTGTGCTCGTCGTCATCTTTCACGCCTGGCCAGCCGCGGTGCCCGGCGGGTTCATCGGCGTCGATGTCTTTTTCGTCATCTCGGGTTTCATCATCACACGCCAACTCGCGGCGGAATTCGAAAGCGAGACCTTTTCCTACTGGGCGTTTCTCGGCCGAAGAATTCGCAGGCTCGTGCCCGCGGCTTTCGTGTGCTGCCTGTTGGCCACGGTGGTTGCGTCCAGTCTGATGATGCCGGAAGCGCTCACGGACTTTTCGGAGAGCCTGGCCGCCGTCTGGACGATGACGGCCAATATCTACTTCTACTTCAACTCCGGCTACTTCGATGGCGCTTCCGCCGAAGCGCCGCTGCTGCACATGTGGTCGCTCGCCGTCGAGGACCAGTTCTATCTGACATGGCCACTTCTGCTCGCGTTGCTGTTCAGCCGGCTTGCGACGCGCCCCCGTATCGTGGTGGCCGTGCTCGTGCTCGCCGCGCTCTCGCTTGCTCATTCCGACTTCAGCGCGTCGCGCAATCCGAGCTTGGCGTTCTACCTGCCGCTTTCGCGCGCATTCGAGCTGCTGGCAGGATGTGCGCTCGCGCTGGCGCTTCCGTTTCTCACGCTGCCCAAGCGCTCGCTCGCGCCGCTTGCTTTGCTTGGTCTCGCGCTCGTTCTCGGCTCGGCATTCGTCATCCACGCCGAAACGAAGTTTCCGGGCCTTACGGTCGTGCCGACCGTAATCGGCACCGTTCTCCTGATCGGGACGGGATTGTTCGGATCGACGCTGGTGACGCGGCTGCTATCGCTCGCGCCTTCCGTGCTCGTCGGTAAAATGAGCTACTCGATCTATCTCTATCACTGGCCCGTTCTCGCGTTCGCCACGTATTGGCTGGGCCGTACGCCCGACGCCACCGAAGCGGCGTATCTGGTCGCGCTGAGCCTGGCTTTGGCCGTACTCTCCTGGCTGCTTGTCGAGCATTGGGCAACGCGACGGCTCCAGCTTGCCGCGCTACCCGCAGGCACCCTGATGCGCTGGACGGTGGCGGGTTCGATTCCGTTCTGCCTGTTCGCCGGCGCCATTGCAGCAACACGCGGCTGGCCGCAGCGCCTCGATGCTCCCGCCTATGCGGTCTACAAGGCCGCTTCTTCGGGCAACCCGTTGCGCCCAAGCTGCGATGGTTACGATCTCGCCTTCCGCAACAACAGCACGTGCACGTTCGGACGGACGCTCGCCGGACGCACGTCCTACGACATTGCGATTTTCGGCGATTCCAACGCCGATCAGTTCGTGCCGATGATCGCCAAGCTTTCCCAGTCCGCCGGTCTTTCCGGCCGGCAGGTCACTCAGAGTTCGTGTGGGCCGCTGATCGGCGCTTCCCGAGGCGGGGCGGCCTACCTCGAGGAGCAATGCGCGCGCTATCAGGAAACCATCATCAACTTTCTCGATCGCAATCCAGATCTCAAGATCGCCGTGCTGTCATCGGTGTGGAGCAATTATTGGGCGGCAACGCCCAACCGCGTCTCGACCGGCGCGGAGCCGCCGTCGTTCGCGCATTTTGCGTCCCGGACGATCGAGCTTTTTCGCAAGCGCGGCATCAAAGTTCTGGTGATCGGGCAAATTCCGCATTTCACGACGTTCTCGCTGCGCTGCCTCGCGGACGCGCATCGGAAAGACACCGAAGACCGCGACTGCGCGCTCCCGCGTGATACGGGAATTACGGCGGACATCATCGGCGCTCAGGCTATTCTCGAAGCCATCGACCGCGACGACGCGGGCGTCAGTTTTCTCAGTATGCTCGATCTTTTGTGCACGACGGCCAACTGCAGCGCCTTCAAAGACGACGTGCTGCTTTACCGTGACCGCAGCCATTTGAATGCATTGGGCGCAGAGTATCTCGCGCGCTTCGCGTCGCTGCCGCGGCTGGATCGTTGAGGTTCACGCGGCGACAAGGCTTTCGCATCGCCGCCGCGCATGACGTTGCTAGGCGGCAGCCGCCTGCGGTTTCTTCAGCTCGACGATGAGGTTGTCGTCGAACAGAGACATCCAGTTCATCCAGTGGAACTCGTAACCGACGCTCTCGGCCAGAGCCTTGAGGGAGCGCGGCGTGAAATAGTTGACGTGATCCGGGAAGCGGAAGCCGCACCACTCGGAGCCGCGAATGAAACGGTTGGCCGAGTTGTAGTTGGGCGAGCGCAAGAGGATCTTGCCGCCTGGCTTCAGGCGCTTGAAGGCGCGCTCAAGGATGAGGCGCGGCTGCGCCTCGTGCTCGAGGTAGCTGCGCATCAGGATGCTGTCGAAGAAGTTTTCCTCGAAGCGCTCGATGCCCTCGGTCGCCGGCTCGTGATAGACGGCGCCGCCGCGGCCTTCGAAAATCGGTTGCGCGCGCTTGCTCAGAGCCTCGCTGATCTCGATGCCGTAGGGCGTCGGGCCTTCCGGAATGCGGGTCGATGGCCCGCAGCCGATTTCGAGCACGCGGCCCGTCGCGGGCACGGCCCGCGTATGGCGGGCTCGATCGACAAGCTTTCCGAACTTCAGGCGAAAGCGAGTTAGCGCATCGAAACGCGCAAGCTTGTTCTTCTTGCGCCTCTGCTTCTCTTCCGCAGCCTGCTTTTCCCAGGCGAGATTGACGGAGAGATCTTCATAGTCCGGCACGCGGCCCAGATAGACGAACCCGCAGGAGTTGCAAGCGACAACCGGCCAGGGGCTACGGGTATACTTCTCGACGACGGTCGCACCGGTCTTGTTACAGACCTCGCACACCGGCCGCTCATGCGACCTTACTTCGGACATGCGTCCTCCCTCGAAAGAGCGCACGCCGCCCCTTACCGCGGCGCACAGCTCCACTGCTCCTGATCGGGCTGAACCTATCGAGGCTCCGGGCTGGCGGCAAGGAGGAGGCCAAGGGCAAGAAAGTCGCGCTCGCGTGCGACCCGGCCCCAAAGGGACGGAAGTACGTCAGGTCGGCTACCCTAACGGGCCACTTCGCAGTGCGGCGATCTCGGCATTCAGCGCATCGCGCAGAAATGTCATGGCGGCCGTCCGCAGGCCATCCTCATCCATGGTTCCCTTGACGGGGATTTCGACGGTGGCTTCCATCCACTGCCTGGATGCAGACGGATCAGGCTCGTCGCCAATCACCAAATGAACAAGCATGGCACGGCCGACGCCATGCATTTCGAATTGATGCAGCTTCACAGCCCACCCTCCGACAGCCCCGCATGGTCCTTCGCACCCGCCCGTCATATGGCGAGGATTGGGCCAACTTGAGGCAAAGCCGAACTTGGACGCAAATGCGAGGAAGGGGCGAACAAACTGTCCGCCCCTTCCAAAATCTATTCCCTGTGACGCACTCAAACGGCGCGAGCGGCAACGTCCCTTACAGCGGGATGTTGTCGTGCTTCTTCCAGGGGTTCTCGAGGGTCTTGTTGCGCAGCATGTTGAGCGCACGGCAAATGCGCCGGCGCGTGCCATGCGGCAGGATCACCTCGTCGATGTAGCCGCGCTCGGCAGCAACGAACGGGTTGGCGAAGCGGCGCTTATATTCGTCAATGCGCGCCGCGATCTTCTCCGGATCGGCCAACTCGGCGCGATAAAGAATTTCAGCCGCACCCTTAGCGCCCATGACCGCGATTTCGGCCGACGGCCAAGCGTAGTTCACGTCGCCGCGAATGTGCTTCGAGCTCATGACGTCGTAGGCGCCGCCGTAGGCCTTGCGCGTGATGAGCGTAACCTTCGGTACGGTCGCCTCGGCATAAGCGAAGAGCAGCTTGGCGCCGTGCTTGATCAGGCCGCCGTATTCCTGCGCGGTGCCCGGCAGGAAGCCCGGAACGTCGACGAACGTGACGATCGGGATTTCGAAGCAGTCGCAGAAGCGGACGAAGCGTGCCGCCTTGCGCGACGCATCGCTGTCAAGCACGCCCGCGAGTACCATCGGCTGGTTGGCGACGATGCCGATGGTGCGGCCTTCCATGCGCGCAAAGCCGGTCACGATGTTCTTGGCGTAGGCTTCCTGGATCTCGAAGAAGTCCGCCTCATCGACGACCTTCAGGATCAGCTCCTTGATGTCGTAGGGCTTGTTCGGGTTATCGGGGATCAGCGTATCGAGCGAATAGTCGTGACGATCGGGGCTGTCGGACGTCGGCAGGCTGGGAACTCCGGCCTGATTGTTGGAAGGCAGGAAATCCAACAGGCGGCGCATCTGAAGCAGCGCCTCAACGTCGTTCTCGTAGGCGCGATCGGCGATCGACGACTTGGTGGTGTGAACCTTGGCGCCGCCGAGTTCTTCGGCCGTCACGGTTTCGTTGGTCACCGTCTTCACGACGTCCGGGCCGGTCACGAACATGTAGCTCGTGTCCTTCACCATGAAGATGAAGTCGGTCATGGCCGGCGAGTACACGTCGCCACCGGCGCAGGGGCCCATGATGACGGAGATCTGCGGGATGACGCCAGACGCCAGAACGTTGCGCTGGAACACCTCGCCGTAGCCGCCGAGTGCGTCCACGCCTTCCTGAATGCGCGCGCCGCCAGCGTCGAACACGCCGATGATCGGCGCGCGGTTCTTCAACGCCATGTCCTGGATCTTGGTGATCTTGCGGGCGTGCGTCTCAGACAGCGAGCCACCCATCACGGTGAAGTCCTTGGCGAAGACATAGACGACGCGGCCGTTGATGGTGCCCCAGCCGGTGACGACGCCGTCGCCCGGGACCTTGGTCTTCTCCATGCCGAACTCGGTGCAGCGGTGCTCGACGAAGGTGTCGAACTCCTCGAACGAGTTCTCGTCCATCAAAAGCTCGATGCGCTCGCGGGCCGTCAGCTTGCCACGCTTGTGCTGCGCGTCGATGCGGGCGATGCCGCCGCCCAGACGGGCATTATCGCGCCGGCGCTCGAGCTCCTCGATGACTTCCTTCATAAGACCCCATCCCGTATGTAAATGATCGGTGACACAACATGCTCCGCCGTGGGATAGCACAGCCCTCGGCGGCCAGCCAATGGAGCGTGAAGCGGTCGCCATGCGACCTCGCGGCGCTCACGGCCCCGCTAGCGGTCATCCCCGTTCACGCCGATACAGTCAACCGAGGAGAGAGATCCCCGTGGCAAAGGCAATCCATATGATGGTGCGGGTGCTGGACGAGGCGCGGAGCGTCGCGTTCTATTCCCAGGTCTTCGGGCTCTCGATCGCCGATCGCGTCGATTTCTCCGACTTCACTCTTATTTACCTTCGCAACCCGGAGGCCGATTTCGAGGTGGAGCTGACGGTTAACAAGGGTCGCGCCGAGCCCTACGACCTCGGCAATGGGTATGGGCATGTGGCGTTCGTGGTGGACGATCTCGAGGCGGAGCGGACCCGGATCGCCGCGCTCGGCTATTCCCCTAAAGATATCAAGCAGATGACCCACGACGGCAAGCCGTTCGGACGGTTCTTCTTCATCGAGGACCCCGACGGCTACAAGATCGAGGTGCTCGAGAAGGGCGGCCGGTTCAAGTAGGGGCAGCAGGCAGTCGGCAGCAGCACGCCGCGTCTTGTCCACCCCCCCTTGGGTTTCCATCCCGCGTGTCTGTATCCCGGCCTTCGCCGAGGTGAAGACAACTGTCGTGCGCGCATTTCAAAGCGCAAGCTCCGCATCAGCAAATGCCGCTAACCCTTTGACTCTCAGCATCGTTTCATGTCCGGCACTTGCTGATGCAGCCAACCTGTATCGTCTGGCGCCGAAACCTGGAACGTCTCGTGCCGCGGAAGCGGCTGTCAGAGGGTCCCGTGCATCAAATCGTGCCGAAGGCATCGAACGTTGCAGGCTTGGCGCAGCATCTCGTGCCAGTGGCCGCCGAGGCCCCGCGCCCGGCCGTGTCGACGCTCATCTGCGAGCAGACCGGGGCACCGTGCCCGGCGCTGAACGCCCTTTTCGGCCCTCTCGCGCCGGCCGGAGATCAGGCCCACGCCTGGGTGATGTCGCTGGCGCCCTGCAGCGTTTGCCGCGTCGCCTTCGAAAGTGGGCGCAACAACCTTCGTAACCTGCGCCTCGGGCAGCGGGAGCGGGAAATCCTGATCGCGGCCTCGGCCGCCGGCGTGTTCGTCGTGACGGAACCCGGCATGTCGCGGTCTCTCAGCGCCGCCCGGCGGCGGGCGGCGCTTTCGCTCGGCAAGGCCGGGCTCGTCGCCCCGGTCACGATGCCGAAAGGGGAGGGACCGCCCGGCGTTCTGCGTCCGCCGCGGGCGACCGTCGCGCTTACCGACCTTGGTCGCTACGTGATGGCGGCGTACGGGCGCTACCTCAAGGCCGGAAAGCCGATCCGCTGGACGCGGCCGTCACGCGGGATCACATTTCCGGGACGTGATCCGTCGCTGCTTCGGGACGAAGCGCTTTGCCGCACGCAATCGGCGCTACGCGACACTCTCAACGAGCTCAAAGGCGTATTGGTCGCGGCGATCACCAAGCCCCAGAACGATCCCGGCCGGCTCGATGCCGTTACGCGGCATCTCGAACACAAGGCCACCCTGCTGAAAGCGGTTCTCGATCCTCAGCGCTCCGATCCCGCAAGCGCCTGATTTCTGCTCGCCGCCATGCGGCCGCACGCGCACGCCCCGCTTGAACGAAAGCGCTGTCACCCCATATCTGTTGCATGTCAGAAATCCGGAGCCCGCAAGGGGCCGGAGAGCGGAGATCCAAACGGATGCCGCTGCGTAAAAGAAGTCATGAAGGTCGCTTATCGAAAGGGCTTTCGCGTCCATGAGCAGGTTATCTGTGCTGTCCAATCCGCTACTGCTGGGGTTCGAGGAAATCGAGCGTCTGATCGATCGAACCGGTAAAGGCGGAAACGAGGGTTATCCCCCCTACAACATCGAACGCATCGGCGGCTCGGACGGAGCGCGTGAGAAGCTCCGCATCACAATTGCGCTCGCCGGCTTTACCCGTGATCAGCTCGAAATCCTCGTCGAGGATAATCAGCTCACCGTGCGCGGCCGCCAACAAGACGACAAATCCCGGGAATACCTCTATCGCGGGATCGCGACGCGGCAGTTTACGCGAACGTTTGTGCTGGCTGACGGCATTGAAGTGCAGTCGGCTGATCTTTCGAACGGGCTTTTGGCGATCGACCTCGTGCGACATGAGCCGCATCGGCTCGTACGAAAAATCGAGATCGGGTCGGCGTCAAATTAGTGCGTCGTTTGGACGCGAAGCCGATGCCGCGGCGAAATGATTCGCTTCGGCCAGGTGACCCATCCGCTACAGCCAAACGTATCGAATCGTAGGAAAGTGGTGAGAGGTGGCGAAGGAAATTTAGCGCCTGCCTCGTTACCATGACGTTGGAATACCTCGAGAGAGGAGGAGTTGCGTCATGAAGGAGAATACCTCTAAGCGGCGCCGCAATCCGCGGCCTGCAGTTGCCCCGGTGATGAGCGAGATCGAGCTGGCTAGGCTCGGTGGCGGGCAAGTGGCTTACATCAAGACCTTGTCCTCCGACGAAGCGCTTCGGATGTTTCCGGCGATCGAAGATCTGCCGCGCGGCATTAATCTCTTTGCGCTACACGCCGCAGATGGAACTCCGATCGCGCTGACCGATACGCGTCAGGCGGCCCTCAGCCACGCCATGGATGGCGAACTCGAGATCGCGAGCCTGCATTGACGCACCAGAATCGGCGCGTCGGGTCGTAACGGCCCGGCGCGCTTAGAACGCTGGAATGCTTGAATGTTGGGCGCGCGCAGCAGATAGTTTTCGGCACAGATTTCGTCTGCTCCCTTTGCTTAGCGGCCAGGGCAGATCCTTCGAAACAATCAGGGCGGTTCCTCGATGAGGGACCGCCCTTTTGATTTTCGGATTTGGTTCGGTTTTTACTTCGCCTTGCAGGCGTCGAGCTGCTGCTTGCGCGTCTGCAGCTGGACCTTCCACTGGTCCGGGCCGACGGTGCCGCACCAGGCGACGTGCGCCTTGAGATCGGGGCTCCATTCCGGCCCCGTGAAGCCGCATTTCGCCGTGACGTTCTCCTGCTGCTGCTGCAAAGCGAGCTTGCCGTAGGTGTCGCAGTTGGCCTGGGCGTTTGCTCCGGATGCGAGCCCTACCGCGCCCACGAGCGCCGTAAGGCAACCTGCAGCGTACAAACGCCATTGCGGGGTTTGGCGCGGTGTCAGCATCTTCCTACCTCAATCCCTTCTTGCCGGTCCTCGGCCTGAGGATCCGGTCTTATTGGGGCGCCAAGACGGCTCCCTCGATCCATGCTTCCCAATCTAGAGGCAGCCGCATGAACCGCCTGTGAATGTGGACCAAGGCCGGCCGGCAATTCAACTGGTTTGGGACGTTGGCAGAGCAACAGGCGGGCGGCGCTTAGCGGGCCGCCGTCATGCGGGCGGTAATCTCGGCCATGATCTCGCGGTTAGCGGGCGACCAGTTGGCGGCGTTGGACGAGATCAAATTGGCTTCCGAGCGCAGCACGACGCCGTCATCCAACACGCGCAGGCCGTTCGCGGCGAGCGTGGTGCCGGTGGTGGTGATGTCGACGATCAGCTCGGCCGTACCCGCCGCGGGCGTGCCTTCTGTGGCGCCCAGGCTCTCGACGATACGATAGTCGGTGAGCCCCTTGGCGGCGAAGAAGCGCCGCGTGATGTTCAGATATTTGGTCGCGACGCGATACCAGCGGCCATGGGCACGGCGGAACGGAAGCGCGATTTCGGCAAGCTCCGCCATTGTGCGCACATCGATCCAGCAGTCCGGCACGGCAACGACCACGTCGGCGCGGCCGAAGCCGAGCTTCTTCAGGAACGTTACGCGGGATGCCGCGTCCGACATCTGCTCGCTGACAAGATCCTCGCCGGTGACGCCGGCGTGCACGCGGCCGGATTTGAGATACCAGGCGATCTCGGAGGCGGAAATGAACGCGACGTCGATATCGGGGTAGCCCACGACCTCGCCGCGATAGCCGCGCTCGTTGCCGGTTTTGCGCAACGTGAGACCGGCGGCGGCGAAGGCTTCCGCCGTCTGCTCCATGAGCCGGCCTTTCGAAGGAACGCCGAGGATCAGCTTGTCAGACATTGGCGCTGCTCCCGTTCCCGTTGTTGACGGCCGCGAGAAGACGATCGGTATGCACGGCGGCACCGACCGCAGGGACGTCCTGCTCAGCGCCAACCGCCTTCAACAGATGATCGTAACGGCCGCCGCCCGCGACGGGGCTCTTGCGACCGAGGCCCGGGTTTATGACCTCGAACACGAAGCCGGTGTAGTATTCGAGGGCGCGGCCGAACTCGGCCGAGAATTCCGCGCGTTCGAGATCGATGCCGGCGCGCGCGAGCAATTCGAGGCGCCATTCGTGTGCGCCGACTGCCGACTCGATGTTGACGCCCATCAGCGTCGCCAACTCGCGGATGCGCCGGGCCGACGAGCGCGCCGGCGAGACGATCGCGAGATAGCTCGCGATCAATTGCGCGGTTTTCTCCGACAGAGGCTCCGAGCGCGCATCTTCGACGCGTCCGAGCAAGTTCTCCGCGATCTCGGCCGTCGAGCGCAGACCGACGGCCTCGATACCGTTGCGTTCGAGGTAGTTGGCGACGGCAGCTTCGGCGGCTGCGGGATCGTTGGGATCGAGAGCTTCGCGGAGCGCCTTCGGAATCTGCGCGTAAGCCGAGCCCGGCTCCAGCGTGAGGCGACGCAGCTCAGCCTTGAAGGCGGCAGGATGCCAGAAAAGATGCATCAGACGCTGCCGCCAATGCGACGGCATCTCGGCGGCGCGCAGGATCGCGCGCAACAGGCCAAGGTCGCCGAAGCGCAGCGTATAGGACGAGAGCCCAGCCGCTTCGATCCCAGCGACGATGGTCGCTACGATCTCGACTTCCGCACGCTCGCGGTTGGCTTCGCCAAAAGCTTCGATGCCGGTCTGGCGGAATTCACGCGTGTGGGCGAGGTCGCTGCCCTGGGGTTGAAAGCGGAAAGCGGGCCCGTTGTAGCTGTACTTGGCCGTGACGTTGGCCAGCGAATGGCGCTCGATGTGGAGACGGCAGGTCGGCACCGTGAGGTCCGGGCGCATACACAGCTCGTCGCCATCGGGATCGGTGAACACGTAAGTGCGGGCGCGCAGCGTCTCGCCAACCACATCGAGAAACACGCCGGCCGGCTGGATGATCGCCGGAGACACGGCTTCGTAACCCGCTCGCGTGAACACGGAGAGCAGCGTTTGCGCGTTCGCTTCCAGCGCCTCGAAATGTTTCGCCGTCTCAGCGGGCATCGGATCCTCGGTAGCACCCTCCCTCCAGGATCAGACGCGAGGAGAGGGGTCGGGGGGAAGGGTAGACGTTTACGCTATAGCCTGGCTTCTGGCCCTCTCCCCTCGGTACGGGGGAGGAAGCCGTTCATAGGGGTGAAGGCGCGGGAGAGCAAGGATATGGGCTGGGCTTGGTTCATTACCTTGCCGTAAGCGCGCAAAGCCTCAGCCTACGAATGGCGGGCCAGGATTTCGCGGACGGCCGAAACCAGCTCGACCTCAGGAACTGTTACCTGGGCGGCGCGGGTTTCTTTCCACTCCTTGTTGTCCTTGATGGCGGCGGCGGCTTGGGCCCCCTCGATCAGGTCTTTCAGGATCACCTGGCCTGCGTCGCGCTCGGTCGAGCCCTGGATGACGGCAACGGGGGCGCTGCGCTTGTCGGCGTATTCGAGTTGGCGGCCAAACTTCTTCGGGTTGCCGAGATAGAGCTCGGCGCGGATGCCGGCCTCGCGCAGCGTCTGCACGAATTTCTGGTAGGACGCGATCTGGTCCTTGTCCATGACGGTCACGACGACCGGGCCGAGCGTCGGCGCAGGCGCGCGGCCGATGAGGTTCAACGCGGCCTGCAGACGCGAGACGCCGATCGAAAAGCCGGTGGCGGGCACCTTCTGGCCGGTGAAGCGGGCAACGAGATCGTCGTAGCGGCCGCCGCCGCCGACGGAGCCGAAGCGGACGGGGTTGCCCTTCTCGTCGGTCGCGGGGATCAGAAGCTCGGCCTCAAACACGGGGCCTGTGTAGTACTCGAGGCCGCGGACGACGGAGGGATCGAAGACAATTCGACCATCGTCAAAACCAGCGGCTTCGAACATATTCCCGATCTCTTCAATCTCACGGAGCCCAGTTTCCAGAGCAGCGAGCTCCCGGATGTCACGATGCTGCGTATTTTCTACGTAGTAAGAAATAGCCGATGAGATCGTGGACGTGAGTTTTCTCGGAACAAGTTCGTCAACATCTTTTCCGGTATTTATGACTGGATTGAATCGCAGCCCGTTGAGCCCTTGCTGCATATCCGCATGCTGCCGAAGTGTTAGCATCTGCAACAGCCGGGCGATCGCGGCTTCATCCAAATTCGCGCCGGCCGTGAAATCACCGCTTTCATCCTTACGTCCCCGACCAAGCAATTGAGCGACGCCTTCACGCCCAAGTCGATCGAATTTGTCGAGAGCGCGCATCACCGTCAGCCAGCGCGTGTTATTTTCGGCGTCGGCAAGGCCAACGGCGTCGCGAAGGCCGTCCAAAATCTTGCGGTTGTTGACCTTGATGACGTACTGGCCGCGCGGGATGCCGAGGGCTTCCAGCGTGTCGGCGGCCAACATGCACATCTCGGCGTCCGCCGCGACGCTCTCGGCGCCGACGGTATCGGCATCGAACTGGGTGAACTGGCGGAAGCGGCCGGGACCAGGCTTCTCGTTGCGGAACACCGATCCCGTCGCATAGCGGCGGAACGGCTTCGGCATGTCCTGGAAATTCTCAGCGACGTAGCGGGCGAGCGGCGCGGTCAAATCATAGCGCAGCGAGAGCCACTGCTCGTCCTCGTCCTGGAACGAGAACACGCCTTCGTTGGGGCGGTCGCTGTCGGGCAGGAACTTGCCCAGCGCATCAGTGTACTCGAAGGCCGGCGTTTCCAGCGGCTCGAAGCCGTAGCGCTCATACACGACGCGAATCTTGTCGAGCATGGCCTGGGTCTGGCGCAGCTCCGCCGGGCCGATGTCGCGCATCCCTTTCGGGAGGCGGGCTGTCGGCCGTTTCGGGGCGTCCTTGTCTTGCTTGGCCATGGAAACGTGGTCTTCCGTGCAAAGTTGCTGATGCGGCTGAATTTCATGAAAAGCGTGGCGCCTTATACCGGATAGCGCGACCGCATAAAAGGTTACCACTTTGCCGCTCGGCCCCGCCCTTTCGTTTGACGCCGGAAATCGTTAGAAGATGCCAGGATGACATTGGTTCTCGACCACACACCGCCCGCGGTGGGCAAAGAGGCAGAGAGAGATCTCCCGTTCAGGCCGACGCTTGCGGGCTTGAGCCGTGAGCGGCTGCGCGAAGCGATGGCTGCCGCGGGAGTTCCCGAAAAGCAGCTCCGGATGCGCGTGATCCAGCTCTGGCGCTGGCTCTACATCACGGGCGCCACGTCATTCGACCAGATGACGGACGTCTCGAAGGAGCTGCGCACCGAACTCGAAGCCCGCTACACCCTCGACCGGCCGGAGATCGTGGCCGAGCAGGTGTCGGTGGACGGAACGCGCAAGTGGCTCCTGCGGCTGCCGAAACGCGGCCACGAGGCGCGGGCACCCGAAGTCGAGGCCGTCTACATACCGGAAGCCGATCGCGGCACGCTGTGCATTTCCTCGCAGGTCGGCTGCACGCTCAATTGCAGCTTCTGCCACACCGGCACCCAGCGCCTCGTGCGTAACCTCGAAGCTTCCGAGATCGTCGGGCAGATCCTGCTCGCGCGCGATCGCATCGGCGATTGGCCAGGTGCCAAGCGCCCGGACGACAACGGCCTCTTGCCCTCCGGCGAGCGCAAGATCACCAACGTCGTGCTGATGGGCATGGGCGAGCCGCTCTACAATTTCGACAACGTGCGCGAGGCGATGGATATCGCTTCCGACGGCGAGGGGATTTCGCTTTCTAAGCGACGCATCACGCTCTCGACCTCGGGCGTGGTGCCGGAGATCGCTCGCTGGGGCGAGCTTTCGGGAACCATGCTCGCAATCTCGCTGCACGCAACCAACGATGCGCTGCGCGACGAGCTGGTGCCGATCAACAAGAAGTATCCGATCAAGGAGCTGCTGGACGCCTGCCGCACCTATCCCGGCGCATCCAACGCGAAGCGGATCACCTTCGAATACGTGATGCTCAAGGGCGTCAACGATAGCCCCGCCGACGCCAAGGCGCTGGTTCGCCTGCTCGCCGGAATTCCCGCCAAAATCAATCTCATTCCGTTCAATCCGTGGCCGGGTACAAAGTACGAGTGCTCGGACTGGGAGACCATCGAGCGCTTCGCCGACATCGTGAACAAGGCGGGGTATGCGAGCCCGGTGCGCACGCCGCGCGGACGCGACATTCTCGCAGCCTGCGGGCAGCTCAAAAGCGAAAGCGTCAAGCTGCGCGCGCGCGAAAGACAAGGCGCGGACAGCGCATCCGATCCGTCCCCCGCCGCCGAGACGGGAGCCTAGCGGTATGGTTCTCCGCACGCTCGGGCGCTTGATCTGGATTCCGATCGCGTTTCTCTTTGCTGCGGCGGCCGCGATGTTCGTGCTGGTCACGCTCGGGCTCGAGACCGTGACGCACGCGGTTCACAACCTCGACGAAGCGGACACCATCTCGGCCGCCTATGACGTCATCTGGCAGGGCACGATCATAGCCTCGGGCATGACGCTGATTCCGGCGCTGCTCGTCGTCATCGTGGGCGAAGTCGCGCGGATCAGATCCTGGCTCTACTACCTGGTCGGCGGCGGCATCGCGCTCGCCGTCATTCCGCTGCTGGCCCGCATCGACGCCAGTACGATGACCTATTCGCTGCCCGCTCTCTGGCACGTGTTCGCGACGGCGGGTTTCGCCGGCGGCTTCGTCTATTGGCTGCTTGCCGGCCGGAACGCTTGAGCGCGCGCTCGGGCTGGCCTAATTTATCTATCCGTTTCCGGGGGCAAGCGTCGGGGAGTGGCCGGATGTTGGTCGCGATCATCAGGGTCATGTTCGGCTTTATCGCCGCCGTGCTGGTGGCTGGCGCCGTCCAGGTTCTGTTCGTCGCGGGTCCGGACGATATCTCCGGCGGGGTCAGCGCGTCCCGGCTTCAGGATCTCGGGTTGCTGACGCTTCTGGCGGCGACGCAATCGGCGGTTTTTTCCGCTCCTTTCGTGTTCCTCGCGGCTGCGGTCGCCGCCTGGCTGCCGATCCGTTCGGGGCTGTTTTTCGTCCTGGTCGGGATCGCCGTCGCGCTTGCCGGATTTTTCGCGCAGTACGTCGGCGAAGGCGGGACCCAAACCATCCTCAACCGTTACGCGCTTGCCGCCTATGTGGCCTCGGGATTCGCGGCCGGGCTCGTCTATTGGATCGTGGCGGTGCCAAAACCCAAGCGTTCTCAAGCCTGAACTCGGGCCTGAACTCAGCCCTGGTCTGGGCCAGTCCCCTCGTCCTTTAGGTTAACGACCGCGAATTCGATTGCCAGCCGCAGACCCTAGGGGTATCTTGCTGCGATGCACAATCGCATATGCGAGATCGGAGAGGAGGGCCAGCAATGACCCCCATCGACAGCGAACTCACCACGCGCTTCGCCAAAAGCTACACAACGGCGGCTTTCGGCTATGCGCGCGCGGCTTCGGCCGCCTATGCCGCGTTGGCCGATCAGACGCTCGATTTCTGGGCTCAGGCTACGAAAACGCCAACTCGCCCGAACGACGATTTCCGGCCGTCCAAGCCTTACCTCGTAACCGGACCGCGCCCTTACCGCTCGGCCTATGCGCCGACGCCCGCACCGGTCTCGACACCGCTCGACCTGTTCCGGGTCTCCAATGCGTGGGCGTCCTCGCCGATGTTTGCACCGATGCGCGCATGGTGGGGGCTGTTCCCGCTCGAAGGAAATCCTTCTAGCTGGCCAATGGCTTACGCGATGATGACCGCGGGCGTTCCGCGCGCCGTGGCGCTTCCGGCCGCCGAAGCCAACCTTGCCGCCATCGATGCAGCCGAAGCAGCTTCCGCCTCCATCGACAAGGCGTTCGCGACTTATCGCTCGGAAAGCGGGTTCGCGGTGGCGCAGATCGTTTCGCCAAAGGCGCTCTACAGCGCGCTGATGCTGGCGCCGTTCACAACCTCTTTCAAACTGCCCTGGGCGTAGGCGCTCCTATTCCGACGAGCCCGACGGCGGGACCGTGACGACCACGGCGCTGCCGCCACCCGGCATGATCGGCGAGACCGAGCCGAACGACGGCATCGGCGCGTGGGTGGGCTGCTGCGGCGGCTTGACGACGATCGGAGCCTGAGCGGCTTCCTTTGTCGGCTTTACTTCCTCGGCAGCCGCTTCTTCCTGTTTCGGGGTCTCTTCGACAGGCGCCTCTACGGGCGCGGCCTTGGCCTCGACCTTTGGCGGCGGAGCCTTCTTGGCCGGCTTTTCCGCCTCTTCGTCCTCGACGCGCGTCACGGAAGCCTTCACGGCCGGAGCGGCAGCCGGGGCTTGTGGTGCGGCGGCTGTGGTCTTTTTCGGCTTGTTCGCGGCGGGCGACTTGTTGGCGGCCTTCGGAGGAGCGGGGGGGCGAACGGCGCAGCGGGCGGGAACCAAAGTTCCATCCTGAAGCGCGATATCACCAACCCAGGCACAGGTCTTGAGATCCCGGCAAGCCGCCTCGAACAGGCCCGAGCACTGGGCTGCAGCCGCTTGCGCTGCGGCTGGATCTGCGCCGACGGGGGCTTCGGCTAGGGGCGTGTTGGGTCTGTTGGTCCAAGGCAGGACTTCTGTCGCCGCCTTTTTGGCGCCTGCGGGCGGCGTTGCCGGCGCTGTAGCCACAGGCGGCGGACTTTGAGCCGGAACCACGACGATTTGCGGCGCGGCGCTCTTCGGTCCGCCCCACTCCTCGGACTGTGCCGCGGTCGGACCAGCTCCGGCGGCGAACCCTGCCAGCGTAAAACCGGCGATCAGCAGCGAGGCCGTTGTACGTTTCAAGCTCATTCCCCCCGAATGGCGGCTTCTGGATGGCACTTTTCGTTGAGACTAGAGCGTTTGGGGCAAAAAAACACGGCGAGATGATGGAGATTTCCTCAGCTCTGCCCTAAAGCATCGGCGCGGCCGGGCGCGATTGCGCTCTAGCCATTTGATCGGCCGATGTTTCACGCGTCGGGCTTACGAGATCCGAGGCGATCACCGTCCGGTTGATTAACTGTGGGAACGTGAGACGGAGTGCGCCTTGCGGAGCCGGTTACGGCCCCTATAGTGCCGCGCGACTCAACAGCTAAAGCAGAAAAAGGTCGGGCCATGAGCACGAAAGACGGAAAGCCGAACATCAAGAAAGTGGTGCTCGCCTACTCGGGTGGCCTCGATACCTCGATCATTCTCAAGTGGTTGCAGGAAACCTACGGCTGCGAGGTGGTGACTTTCACCGCCGACCTCGGACAGGGCGAAGAGCTCGAGCCCGCGCGCAAGAAGGCCGAGATGCTCGGCATCAAGAAAGAAAACATCTTCATCGAGGACCTGCGCGAGGAGTTCGTCTCCGAGTACGTATTCCCGATGTTCCGCGCCAACGCGCTCTACGAAGGCATCTATCTGCTCGGCACCTCGATCGCGCGCCCGCTGATCGGCAAGAAGCAGATCGAGATCGCGCGCAAGACCGGCGCTGACGCCGTCTGCCACGGCGCGACCGGCAAGGGTAACGACCAGGTGCGCTTCGAGCTCACCTACTACGCGCTCGAGCCGTCCATCAAGATCATCGCACCGTGGCGCGAGTGGGCATTCAAGGGCCGCGAAGATCTGATCGAGTTCGCGCGCAAGAACCAGATCCCGGTCGCCAAGGACAAAGAAGGCGAGTCGCCGTTCTCGGTCGACGCCAACCTGCTGCACTCATCGTCCGAGGGCAAGGTGCTGGAAGATCCGGCGATCAAGGCGCCCGAGATCGTCTACCAGCGCACGATCTCGCCGATGGATGCACCCGACAAGGTCACGACGATCAAGATCGGGTTCGAGAAGGGCGACGCCGTTTCGCTCAATGGCAAGCGGCTTTCGCCGGCAACGCTGCTCAAGGCCTTGAACGACCTCGGCCGCGACAACGGCATCGGCCGCCTCGACCTCGTCGAGAACCGTTTCGTCGGCATGAAGAGCCGCGGCGTCTACGAGACCCCGGGCGGCACCATCCTGCTGCAGGCCCATCGCGCCATCGAGAGCCTGACGCTCGACCGCGGCGCCGCTCACCTCAAGGACGAGTTGATGCCGCGCTATGCGGAACTCGTCTACTTCGGCTTCTGGTTCAGCCCCGAGCGCGAGATGCTGCAGGCGCTGATCGACAAGAGCCAGGAGCACGTGGAAGGCGAAGTGACGCTCGAACTCTACAAGGGTAACGTCATCGTCGTTGGCCGCGAGAGCCCAAAATCTCTCTATGCCCCCAATCTTGTCACCTTCGAAGACGACAAGGGCGCCTACGACCAGAAGGACGCGGCCGGCTTCATCAAGCTCAATGCGCTCAGGCTTCGTACGCTCGGAGCACGGAACAAGGGCAAGTAGTCAACAGTTAGCGGACAGCGCGCCGTAACAGGAGTAGACCGGTCATGGACAAGACGAAAATCATCGCAGCGATTGCCATCGGTTTCGGCGCGCTGGCGGCCTCCGGCGCCGCAAACGCCTATAGCGGCCGCGTCAAGTCGGCGTGCAAGACTGATTTCTATAAGTTCTGTCCGTCCTACAAGCCGGAGACCCCCGAGCTTCGCGCCTGCATGAGAGCCGTGGGCGGCAACATCTCTCAGCGCTGCCTCGACGCGTTGGCGGATTCGGGGGAAATTCCGCGCAAGTATCACAGCAGCCAGCGCAAGCGGTAAGGCGGCGGGCACTTCGTTTCGCGCGAGATCAGGAGCCGGGGCCATCGAGCCCCGGCTTTTTTGCGCGCGTCGGCTCTGGCGCGATCAACCTTTTTGGACCGCGGCCGGGTCCACCCAGAAACCCGGCCGGTTGACGAAGATCATGCGCCTAGGCAGCTCCTGCTATTTATCCTGGGATCAAAGACCAACGAGCGGAACGGTTCCGGCAGCGGGTGTCGGGGCGCTGCTCGGCCAGGAATCGCCGCAGAACGCGTCGAACATTTTCGGCAAGGACGAATTAAAACAGATAGGCGTTATGCGTATTGGCGTTGTTGATATGGATTGGGATTTGGCTATCGAGCATAGTATCGAAATCGATAGTCGATGCAGGTGGGTTAGTCGTCGATGCTTTCAGAAGATGACGCACGAGGAATTATCGATCGAGCACACGCGACGTGGTCTTCCAGAAATGTCGACGAGCTTATTGCCCTTTACGATGACGACTTAATTTATTGGTGCAACGTCGGCGGGCCCGACGGCGGCCCCCATATCCTGCGAGGCAAGAGCGCATTCAAAGCTGCACTGGACGCATTTCTTGTGAGCACGCAGAGCGTCTCAACGGTGCAATCGTTCGCCTTGCACGACCCCTTCAGCCTCAATCCTGTCGGAAAAGCCACCGTGTATTTCCGCGTGGTTCACGTTCCGACCAAAAACGTCCTAGAGGGGACTTTCCGCCAGATCGTTACGTTCCGGCGCGGCAAAATCCTGCGCCTCGACGAATTCCACGACGAGGCGCGGATGAAGGCATTTTGGCAACTCGTGGCAGACACGAACCCGCCGCAGCAGGATCTTTGGAATTTTCCGGCCGGCACCAAGCGCCCCCGCAACGGGAAATAAATTGGCCGGCGGATCGGGCCAATTCTCATGCATCGGGCAGCCGGAAATCGCCGATCGCGTTTACTCGTTTCTCCGGGGTTATTGCGCGACGACCTGTTGGCCTGTGGCATCCTGCTCGTGGACATCGCTGTCGTCGGCTGCTGCGGAAAGCCTGGCAACCGAAGCTGCGGATGACATCAGCACCTCGACGGAGGAAGACGTCCGAGCATCGGCTTTCTCTTCTTTTGGGGCTTGCTCTGCGTCACTCGAAAAATATCCGCGCAGCTCGGACGCCGGTTTGGGTTTGCTGAAAAGGAAGCCCTGCATCTCGGTGCAGCCTTCCTTGCGGATGACGTCAAGCTGCTCCTGGGTTTCAACGCCTTCGGCGGTGATGGAGAGATCCAATGCGCGGCCCAGGCCGCTGATAGCACGCACGATAGCCAAGCTGCTGTCGCCATCGAACAGACCGGAGATGAAGCTTTTGTCGATCTTAATTTTGTCGAATGGAAAGCTACGTAGATACCTCAGCGACGAATAGCCCGTACCGAAATCATCCATCGCAATTCGAACGCCGAAGTCGCTGAGCTTCCGCAATATGGCGAGCGTGTCCTCGCTATCGCTCAACAGAGCGGACTCGGTGATTTCCAACTCCAGCCGGTTCGGGGAAATTCCAGCCGCCGCGACAGCGCTGACTACGGATTGTACAAGGGCCCGCCCTTTAAACTGCATAGGCGAAAGATTGACGGCAACCTTGATGTGATCAGGCCACGCCGCCGCATCAGCACAAGCTTGCCTCAGGACCCACTCGCCGATGGGAATGATCAGACCGCACTCTTCAGCGACCGGAATGAAATCTGCGGGCGAAACCAAACCACGCTCACTATGACGCCAGCGCAAAAGTGCTTCAAAGCCCGCAATCTCATCGCGCGCGAGGTTCACGAGAGGCTGATAGTTGAGTTCGAATTCGCCGTTGATCAGCGCGGACCGCAGGTCTTGCTCCATGCCGCGCCGGCGACGTGCACTCGTATCCATTTCCTCTTCGAAAAAGCGATAGGTGCCACGCCCATCGCTCTTGGAGCGGTACAACGCCAGATCCGCCTGAACCACGAGGGCATCGTTATCGACCTCGCCATTGGAGATTGCGATGCCGACGCTCGTGCCGATCGCACACTTCTGTCCTTCGATCTCGTAGGGCTCGCTCACGGCCTCGATGATGCGCGCTGCGAGGTTTGCCGGTTCGGCCTCCGGGTCGGCGGCGCTCAACATCACGACAAATTCGTCGCCACCTACACGGGCAACGGTATCTGTTTTCCGCACGCAGTTACGCAACCGCTGCGCAACCTCTTTGAGCAAGGCATCACCGACGCCATGGCCGAGCGTGTCGTTCACCTCCTTGAAGCGGTCGAGATCAAGGAACAGCAGCGCTGTTTTTTCTGTTTCGTTCTCGCATTCGAGGGCCTGCGCAAGTCGTTCGTGTAAAAGGGTTCGGTTGGGCAAACCAGTCAGCATGTCGTGCCGCGCCATATGGGCAATCTTGGCATCCTGCCTGCTTCGTTCCGTGATGTCCTCGTGGACGTCAACCCAGCCGCCACCCGCAACCGGGCCGACGCGCACGAAAATGGTTCTGCCATCGCTTAGCTGAATCGGGTCGGTGAAGGCTTTTCCGCCGCTCAAGCGGCCCCTAAGTCCCTCGATCCAATCGCTAACGCTTTCCTGGGCGTTCTCGACAACCGAATTCGCATCCTTTTCCGCGTGGCAGCGCATAATGCTGTCGAACGACGCGCCGGGACGGGTGACCTCTTCCGTCAGGCCATACATGGTCCTGTAGGAGTCGTTGCACATGATTAGGCGATGTCCGGCGTCAAACATGGACAGGCCGACGGGAAGGTAGTGCACAGCCGCTTCAAAACGGCTGTTCTGTTCACGCAATGCGTTTTCGCAGCGCATATTCGTCCGCTGGATTACGGCTGCCGATATGGCAGAGAGCAACACCACAAACGTGACGCCCGCCGTCGCCATAGCCAACAGCGGCCGATCCAACGCGGAGGCATGAAAGGCGACAGCAGGATCCGGAAGAATGCTCACTGCCCCCATGGACGTGAAATGCATGCCGCAGATTGCGAGGGTCAGAAGAGCGGAGGCAGATACGATCGCCGCGATACCTTTCCGAAGATGGAAGGCATGCAGCGATGCGAACCCGGCCGCGATGCCAAGGAACCACGATATGGCGACGAGTGGGGCATCCCAGCCAAGCGTTCCGGGAACCATGAGAGCGCCCATGCCGACGTAATGCATGCACCCTATTGCGGCGCCAACCACGGCACCGCCGGCCGCAACCATCCACCGCTCACCGCGAGCAGCCAGCGCAACGCCTGTCGTGGAAAGGACGATCGCAACTAGAAGCGACGCCAGCGTCGCTGCTGGATCGTAGGCCGTGGGAAAGCCGCCGTCGTAAGCGAGCATGGCGACAAAATGGGTCGACCAGATTCCCGTACCGGCGCACACGCCGGTGAGGATCGACCAGCCGACCTTCCGGAGGTCACGGCTGGCGACTGCCAACGAATAGGCCACGAATGTCGTCAGCGTCGTGCTGACACAAACCACCGCTGCGAGGGCGACAAGCCAAAGATCATGTTCCGTCGCAAGGCAGGAGAGAACACGATACATGTTTCTCGCTCCGATTTCGGACTAGGATAAAAATACGTGCGTTTCCCAAAGGAACCGTTAAGCAATCAGTCGACGGATCGTTACTAATCGCCGTTTATTTTCAGATGGATGCCTGACGTTTCCGCGATCTATCCCGCCTTCGTCATCTGGACGTCAGGCGACCGAGAAGGGGCGTGTGCGGCCGACAGTCCACTGCTCGCAATGCGGCGAACATCTCATCTTTCAGGTCTCGGCCGCGCTTGATCGCGGTCTCGATCGTTGCCAATGCTAGGCCGATCTCGAACGCGTTGAGAGACCGGCTGCGGACGCCTCGATCGACCGGATCAATCGGCCATGGAACTTGCGCACCATATCGTCGATGCTTTCCGGGCATTCGGCGCGATCCAACTGAAACGCATGTTTTCCGGCTACGGCCTGTTTCGGAACGGCGTGATGTTCGGCTTGCTCCATGACGATGTTCTGTATCTCAAGGCCGATTTCGAGAACGTCGCCGACTTCATGAGCTTGGGGCTCGCGCAATTCACCTATGTCCGCAACGGAAAGACGGTGGGCCTGTCCTATTATCAAGCCCCGGACTTGGTGATGGACGACAGCGCGGAAGCGGCCAAGTGGGCGCAGCGCTCGTTTGAAGCGGCCCTGCGCGGGAGCGCATCCAAAGCTAAAGCCGGTCGAAATCGAAAGCCTAAGAGCCGAGACATCACGCGCAACCCCAAGAGCGCGCGTTAACTCCCAATCGTGACGCCATCGGAAACTCCTGCCGGTCCCAAAGGAATCGCTCTCTCCTTGGAACCCAGCTCCGCTAATTGCCGTTTCTCCCGAAAACAGGAGGAGAAACGCCCATGAAACGCGCAATCGGATCTTTGCTGCTTCTATCGCTGGCGTCCGCCGGCGCGCTCGCTCAGGACAAGGGCTCGGTCACGGTTGGCAAGCACCCCGGCATGAAGCTGGCGCAGGCCGAGTGCCAGGCCGCTTGGGCGAAGCTGAACCCGAGCAAGAAAGAGAAAATCAGTCTCGGTCAGGCCGGGCCTTTCCTTGCCGACGCCAAAGCTGCCAACAGCAACAGCGACGGTTATATCGATCAGGCGGAATTCACCGCTGCCTGCGACAAGGGCCTGATGAAGGACATGTCGGGCGCCAGCACGGGCAGCAGCACGGGCGCCGCTGGCACCGAAGGCGCCGGGGCACCTCACCCCGCGGCCCCATAACCAAATAAAAAGTGGGCGCGTTCCGCCGCGCTGGTCTCCCGTAGGCCGGCGCGGCGCTTTCACGCGAAGTTTCCATACGTTTTGGCAGACGCTTCTCAGCGGCGATATTGCGCATCGCTGACGTGCTCAAGCCAATCGACGGTTTTGCCGCCGTCGGCTTCCTGAATCGCGATGTGCGTCATGGCCGTCGTCGGTGTGGCGCCGTGCCAATGCCTTTGACCCGGCGGAAACCAGATGACGTCGCCGGGCCGGATTTCCTCGACGGGACCACCCTCACGCTGAGCCCAGCCGCAGCCGGCGGTGACGATCAAAGTCTGTCCGAGCGGATGCGTGTGCCAGGCGGTGCGGGCGCCCGGCTCGAACGTGACGCTGGCGCAAACCGCACGTGCGGGACCTGGCGCCTGAAACAGCGGATCGATGCGCACGGCGCCAGTGAAATAATCCGGCGAGCCTTTGCCAGAAGGCTGCGAGCCGCTTCGCTTGATATCCATCATCATCTCCTTCGTGTTTGCGGACAGCTCGTTCGCCAAGGCTCGAAGGGCAGCGCGAAACGTGCGGGCCACTTCCTGCAAAATCGTTTTAGGTGCGAAGCGCCCTACGCGCGTGACTTCATCCGTCGTTACTCAGACGCAAGAGAGAAATAAATGGCGTGCACGGATTGATCGCGCGCAAGGCGAAGTAAAGTAAGTCATCCACAACTCGGATCGCGCCATTCCCGACATTGCATTGAGAATAGTCTCAACCCGCGAGCGACGGAAATTGGGACGTGCGACGTTCTCATCATATCAGGGCTGGGAACCCCGGCCCTCCGTAAATCGTTGAACTGACCGAATACTCAAAAAGGAGACTCGCTTTGAAAATTGCTGCGTTCGCATGTTCCGCCGCTTTGCTCGGATTGATGAGCATCACGCCGGCCAACGCATTGCCGGCCTCTGCCGCAAACCAGGCATCCGCCACCGCGCCGCAGAGCATTCAGCTCGTCAATCACAAGCCGGGCCATTACAAGTATGGCAAGAAGTACGGAAAGAAGAACTATTTCGGCCCCAAGCGCCATTACCGTCCGGGCGGACACTATTCTCATGCGCCCAAGGGTTGGCACCGCCATTCCAAGCGTCCGGCCTATTGGCAGACGCGCGGCTGCATCGCAGTCGGTCCGGTCTGGTTCTGCCCGTAACAGTTCGTTGCCTTAAGCGGGATATTTCGACGTGCCGGAGACACGCTCTCCGGCACGTTTTTTTTGAGCACCATCTTTGCCCTTGAAATGCCGCGGTCTGCCGATCACGGTTGGGGCCTAGTCGCTCAGAGTTGCAGTGCCCGCCCCATGACCCGCGCTTCCCTCAATCGTACGCTCCGACATGCCTACTTCTGGCTTGGCTTCGTGTTGGTGCTTTCGCTCGCCTCGAAATTTGCCGATCGCATCCCCGGAATTGCCGGAACGGCGATCGAAACCGCGGCGAGCGACCTCTACGAATACCTGAAAGACATGACGCTGGTGTTCGTGACGGTGGTGGCCGCCTATCTCGCCAATGTTTTCCAGAAGCGCTCCAAGTTCGTCGAGAGCCTTGAAGAGGAATGGCGCGGCATCGTGCGCACGAAGTCCGCACTCTATACCTATTGCGAAAAGCCCTACGTCTCGACCGACGACTACCTCGCCGCGTTCGGGCGCATTTCCGAGACGATCGACAATATGCGGATCGTCTATGCCAATGCGGGCGAGACCGAAAGCCTGGTGGGGCTCTATCCTTATGCGCCGCTGCACGACATGCGCCGCGCGCTGCAATCTCTCGATCCCCGAAAGCGGCCGGATATTCCGCCCGAGGACAAGAAGCTGGCCTGCGAGGCGATCCTGCAATCGTTCTTCGCGCTACGCGAAACCATGCTCGAGGAGTTGGACCTCGACGAGCCGACACACCCGCTGTTGATCTCGGGCGGTCGGCGGCTCAAGGAGCCCGGTGCCACTTGGCGGGCGCGGGCCCGGCAGGAGCGCCAGCGGAAGCGGCAAGATCAGCTCACGGCCACAAAGCCGGATGTCGATGCATTTTTGGCCCAGCTCTACGCCGCGGAACAGGCGAGCCCTGGACCCGGCGGCAACGGACCAGCCCCTCCGCGCGCTTAAGAATTCGCGTCCTAGCGCCTGGAAAACAGGCATTTACGCTAGAACCCGCCCTGGGGCGCCGCGGCCGCTGGCGATCAGGCGCGGGGTGTGCTACCTCCGCGCCAGAATTATTGCGGCGCACACGCTCCACAATCCCAGGTTGCGCCCACACCCTTCAGGACACCCATGGACATTCGCAATATCGCGATCATCGCGCACGTCGACCACGGCAAAACGACCCTCGTCGACGAACTGCTGAAACAATCCGGCTCTTTCCGCGAAAACCAGAAGGTTGCGGAACGGGCGATGGACTCGAACGATCTCGAGCGCGAGCGCGGCATTACCATTCTCGCGAAGTGCACCAGCGTCGTCTGGAAAGACACGCGCATCAACATCATCGACACGCCGGGCCACGCCGACTTCGGCGGCGAGGTGGAGCGCATCCTCAATATGGTCGACGGCGTCGTGGTGCTGGTTGACGCTTCGGAAGGCCCGCTGCCGCAGACGAAGTTCGTGGTGTCGAAAGCGCTCAAGCGCGGTATCCGCCCGATCGTCGCCATCAACAAGATCGACCGCCCGGACGAGCGGCATCTCGACGTGCTGAACGAGATCTTCGATCTCTTCGCCAATCTCGACGCAACCGACGAGCAGCTCGATTTCCCGGTGCTCTACGGTTCTGGCCGCAACGGCTGGATGGCGCTCGATCCGGCAGGTCCGCAGGAGAATCTGGCGCCGATGTTCGATCTCATCGTGCGCCACGTGCCGCCGCCGACCGTCGAACCCGGACCGGTGCGTCTGCTTGCGACCACGCTCGAAGCCGACAACTTCCTGGGCCGTATTCTCACGGGCCGCATCTCTTCCGGCACGCTCAAAGCAAATCAGCAGCTCAAGGCGCTGGACCGCAACGGCAAGCTGGTCGAAACGTTTCGTGTCACCAAAGTGCTGGCATTCCGCGGACTCGAACGCGTGCCGGTCGAGGAAGCTCACGCGGGCGAGATCGTGGCGCTTGCCGGCATGAGCGAAGCAACGGTGGCCGATACGCTTTGCGATCCCGCCGTCGAAAAGCCGATCGAAGCGCAGCCGGTCGATCCGCCGACGCTGTCGATGACGTTCCGCATCAACGACGGTCCGTTCGCCGGGCAGGAAGGCGATAAGGTTCAGAGCCGCGTCATTCGCGATCGGCTGTTCAAGGAAGCGGAACGCAACATTGCGATCAAAGTGACGCCGTCGCTCGAAGGCGGTGACTCCTTCGACGTCGCGGGCCGCGGCGAGTTGCAGCTCGCCATTCTCCTCGAAAACATGCGCCGCGAGGGATTTGAGCTGACCGTGTCGCGCCCGAAGGTCGTGTTCAAGGCCGACGAGGCGACAGGCGCCAAGCTCGAACCGATCGAGGAAGTCATCATCGACGTCGACGATGGCCATACCGGCATCATCGTGCAGAAGCTCTCGGAGCGTAAAGGCGAGCTGCGGGAAATGCGCCCCTCGGGCGGCGGACGCACGCGCATGGTGTTCTATGTTCCGACCCGCAGCTTGCTCGGCTATCAGGCGGAACTGCTGTCGGACACGCGCGGCACGGCCGTCATGAACAAGCTGTTCCATGCTTACGAGCCATTCCGCGGTGAAATCGCCGGGCGCCACACCGGCGTTCTGATCTCGAACTCCGACGGCGAAGCCGCGGCCTACGCGATCTTCAACCTGCAGGATCGCGGGCCCTTCTTCATCGGCGCACAGACCCGCGTCTACGTCGGCATGATCGTCGGCGAACATACGCGCGACAACGATCTCGAGGTCAACGTCGTCAAAGGCAAGAAGCTCACCAACGTGCGCGCCTCGGGCAAGGATGACGCGGTGCTGCTGACGCCGCCGATCAAGCTCACGCTCGAACGCGCGATGAGCTACATCACCGACGAAGAGCTTGTCGAGGTCACGCCAAAGACGATCCGGCTCCGCAAGCGCTGGCTCGACCCGAACGAGCGTAAAAAGCAAGAGCGCAAGCGCGAGGCCGATAGCGAGGCAGTCGCCTAATTAGAGAACAGCGTTCGATTTCTCGCTTTCAGGTGGTGGTCGTTCGCTTTTCTCGCTTCAAATTGTGTGTCACGCACTTTACAGTGGTCTCAAGGACGCGTTGGTGTCCGTGTAAGGATTTATGTATTTTATCTGATATTTCATTGCAGACGTATGCCCGTCGAAAGGGGGGTTTGCAGTTGAAGAAATTTGACTCGCACATGGCACGTGAAGTGCTCGACTCTGTGCACAATGCTTGGTCGCAGGGCGAGATCGAGCTGATGCTCAGCTATTATGCCGACGACGTAATCTATTGGTGCAACGCGGGCTTAGACGGTGCGCCTTACACAATCGAAGGCAAGCCTGGTCTCCGCACATTTCTCCACTCAATCGTTTCAGTCGCAGAAAGCGCGACCGCAACCGAGTATTTTCAGTTCGAAGATGGAATCGGGCGCGCCAAAGTCGAGGCTTATGTCCGACATCGCCGCACCGGGCATGTGCTGTCCGGTTCTTTTCGGCAGATCGTGACTTATCGAGGCCGAAAGATTGCCAAAGTCGAGGAGTTTCACGACGCGGCGAAGATGGCGGCGTTCTGGCGTCTCGTCACGTGCGACGAGACCATCGAGGACGCGAAGTAGCTCATAAACAGTAAGGCGCGATTTCTTATCGACGCCACAGGTTCCGCGAAGCGATGGCCGCTTCGCTCAGCGGCCGCGTGAGCGCATCTTCAGGACGGCTGGCGCACCTTCGAGAAACTTCGCCACCGTCAGCGCGACAAAGCCATCGACATCGGTCGTTACCTTCACCCCGTACACCCAGCGTCGAATGGCGAGATAGAAAACCTCGCCGTGCAGGCCCCACGACAGCTCCAGCGCCTCTTCGCTTGGAGCCATGTCACCTCCGGCCAGCTTGCCGAGTTCAACGGCGACCGGTGCGATCACTTTGCGTTTGATCAGGCCCAGGTAGCGCTGATTGATGTTGATACCGGCAAGGCCGCCGTAGATGAACGTTCGCACCCACTCCGGACGATCGATGGCGCGCAGATAGCCGGCATAGAAGCGCTTCAAGCGCTCGGCGAGCGGCAAAGTTGCGTCGTCCAGCAGACCGTCCCAGTCCGGATCCCATCGAGACAGGAAGATGCGGTCGTAGACGCGATCGATCAGCACGTCCTTGGTCGGGAAATATCGAAACAGCAGCGCGTGGGAAACACCCAGGCGCGCCGCCAGATCTCTCATGCTGCCGTCGAAACCAACCTCCGCAAAATAGAGGCTCGCCCCTTCGACGATCTCCTCCTCGCGCGTCTGAGGATCGAGACGCTTCCGTTTCGGCTTCCGAGAACCGGCGCTTTCATCTGACATCGGCATGTCCCTCCGGGGCAATCCGGTGCGACCTGTTGACCACTTGGTTATCAGCCAAGGTGCGTGCGATTAAATGCACGCCATATTGACCATTTGGTCATTATAAGACTTTACGCCTGCAAACAAGGAGGCATTCATGCCCAACGACCCGATCGTCGTCACGCTTCGTTTGACGCCCACCGACGCGAACGCGTTTCAGGCCTTTCTCGCCGAGATTCTGCCTGACACACGCAAAGCCAAGGGCTGCCGGTTCTGCAAGACGTATGTCGGCCGTGACGGCGCGGAAGGTTTCCTGCTGCTTCAGGAGTGGGATTCTCCCGCCGATCAGCAAGCCTACATGGCCTGGCGCGAATCTACCGGCGTGCTTCAAAAGTTTCTCGGCCATCTGGCGAAGCCGGCCGAAGTTTCGATCTGGACGCTCGACCCGGCCTAGTCTTACCGTTCGCGCAGAGGCGGCGGTGATTGTACCCGCCGCCTCCTGCAAACGCCGTCACTCGATCACGATCGTCGCCACGTAGTCCATAGTCCGGTTGACGTTGTTTGCCGGCAGCATCGTGTTCAACAGATACGACGTCGGCGAATAGTTCTCCGGCACGGCGCGGTTGAAGGCGCTTCGGATCAGCCGCGCCCTCAGGCGCTGCACCACAGTGCCGCCACTGACGCCCAGATAGTAGTCCTTCAGGGTCTCGAATTTCGGCTGCATGGTCTCGGCGACCTTGCGATGGCCTTCCGACATCTTCGAGAGCTTGCTCGGATTCTCGACGAACACGGATTGCAGCAAGGTATCGCGATCCGACTTCGGGATTTTCAACCCGTCGATTACGGTCAGAGGCCCATCCGCAAGTCCCACGCGAGACGTGCGTCCTGCGCTCGTGATCGTGTTGCCGGCGGCATCCAACGGCGTCATCGGCGGCTTCACGCACGAGGGAACGCGGCTCCCCTTGAAGTCATCGGCGGTCTTGGCCGGATCACATCCCTTCAGCGCGAGCACGGACCACGCGAATTCGGAACAATAAAGGTCCAGCGTGCCGGGCGGATTTTGACCGAGTGCGATCTGTCCCAAGTGCTTCACGAACTCCACCGGCTTGCCGGGCTTGTACTTCGGCGCGTTGTAGTCGTCGTTGAATTTGATCTGGCTCGGATAGATGCGCTTGGCGTTGCTGTTCAGGCGCGATGCCCACGCGACGATGTTGGCGCGATCGGCGTCGCTCAGATCGCGCGGCCGCACGACGTGAATGAAATTCAGCGTCTTGTAGTGCTCGCTCGTCAGCTCTGCGGTCATGCCCTTGCCGAGGTATTCCTCGTTGAGCGGATTGTCGATGTTACGCAGCTTGCCGTCCTTGATGTAGGCGATGCCGGTATGACTGATGCCCATCTGCACATTCGGATAAGCGCCGGCGCCACCCCATTCTGCGCGGAACGTCAGCAGAAGATCCCCGGTTTGGAAGATCCCGCTCTTGGCCAGGCGCGCTGCCATTCCCGAGCGTGGCGTAACGACAAGGCGCAGCCCCGCGTCGCTGCCCGTCTTCAACGCGTCCGGATGCTTGAAATCGACCAGGACGTCGGTCGTGTTGAACGGACCCTTCAAGGTCGCCCGCGTGCTGGCGGGAAGCGTGAAGTAAATCGGAATGTTCAGCTTCTTCGCGAGGCGCTCGTTCGCTTTCTCGCTGAATGTGAAATCCTTTGCCGCCATGGCCGGCGCGGCGGCGAGCATCAACGCGGCCGAAGAGGCAAGCGATATGGCTACGGAAAGTGTCTTTGATCTCGACATGTGCATTGCGTTCCACTCTGGTAGCCGAACAGATCCCCTAGGTATTGTCTCCCGGCAGACAGGGACTAGGCAAGCGATTGCTCGTTCGCTCTCATATTCCGTCTCCGCACAAAACGCTTCGGTGACGGCAAAATGATGCCCGGAGACGTGATTTCGATTGCCCGACGACGGCAACCCCCGGTACTTTCGGGAACGATCCGCTATCGGCATGCAAGGGATGCTGCTCTCGCCAGACTGAAATGAGACCGGACAACGGCCGGGCTCAGCGGTTGGTCATGCGTACAAAGAAAATACATCCCTTCACCGAGAGGACCCATGCCCGGACATTTCGATATCGAGAGAGCTGCCTTTGCGCAGCGTTTGTCGAACAGGCCGGTTGCCATAGAGCCCCAAGACGATTTGTTGCGCGAAGCCTGAAGCGCCTGAATTTCTACGGCTGGTGCGCGACCCTCTCGAATTCTTCCGTGTCCTACGGGAAATTCGTTCCGCTGGCGTCACGTCGGACGGTTACAACGGCGGCGAAGAGACCCCATATTTCTGTTCGTTGCCTCTCCCGCCTCCGATCCTGCGTCTCCGCTGACGATCCATCCGAAACCTTGTTGTCCGAACAGATTGGGCGAAACAGACCTGGAGCCTTATGGAACACGACATCTCGCTGATTGCCACGATCTCGATGGGCCTCGTGCTCGCTTTCATTGGCGGGCTCATCGCTCAAAAGGTTAGCCTCCCTCCGCTCGTGGGCTATCTCCTTGCGGGTGTCGCACTCGGTCCCTATACGCCCGGCTTCGTCGGAGACGCGCATATCGCGGGCCAGCTTGCCGAGATCGGCGTCATGCTTTTGATGTTCGGTGTCGGTCTCCACTTCTCCATCAATGACCTGCTGGATGTTAAGGGTATCGCTCTTCCCGGCGCGATCGTGCAAATCGCGGTCGCGACGGGTGCCGGTCTCGGGCTTGCGCTGCTCTGGGGATGGAGCGTCGGTGCGGGCTTGGTGTTCGGGCTTGCGCTCTCGGTCGCAAGCACCGTGGTGCTTTTGCGGGCGCTCGAACAACGAAATGCACTCGATTCTCTCAACGGGCAGATCGCGGTCGGTTGGTTGATCGTCGAGGATTTGGCGATGGTGCTTGCGCTCGTGCTGCTCCCGGCGCTTGCGGGTGCGCTCGGCGGCGAGGGTGAAGCGCGCGGCGTCGCGAGCCAGCTCTCGGGCGGCAGCGTAGCCGTCACACTTCTTCTCACGCTCGGCAAGGTCGCGATCTTCACGGCTCTGGTGTTCGTGGTCGGAACGCGCGCAGTGCCGTGGGTGCTGCAGCTCGTTGCACGAACCGGATCGCGCGAGTTGTTCACACTCGCGGTGCTCGCGATCGCGCTCGGCATCGCCTACGGCTCGGCGGAGCTGTTCGGCGTCTCGTTCGCGCTCGGCGCATTCTTCGCCGGTGTCGTGCTGAGCGAATCCGATTTCAGCCACAAGGCGGCGGCCGACTCGCTGCCGCTGCAAGACGCGTTCGCCGTTCTGTTCTTCGTTTCGGTCGGTATGCTGTTCGACCCAAGCATCCTGGTGCGCGAGCCGCTCGCGGTGCTGGCCACGGTTTTCCTGATCGTCTTCGGAAAGTCGCTCGCCGCGTTTGCGATCGTGCTCGCACGCGGTTATCCGATTGTGACGGCGCTCACGGTTTCGGCGAGCCTCGCGCAGATTGGCGAATTCTCGTTCATCCTGGCCGCGCTCGGTGTGTCGCTCGGGCTTCTGCCGCCGGAAGGGCGCGACCTCATCCTGGCGGGCGCCATTCTGTCGATCACGCTCAATCCGCTGGTGTTCGCCGGAATCGATCCTGCCGCGAACTGGATCAAGGCGCGGCCCAAGCTGCTGTCCTGGCTCGAACGGCCGACCGGCTTCGAGACACTTCCCGAACGCGACAAAGGCTCGTCTCTCAAGGACCACGCGATCATCGTCGGATACGGGCGGGTCGGCAGTGACATCGTCGACGTGCTCAAGGAGCAGGGCCTTGCGTTCGTCGTCATCGACCAAGATCGGCGGCGGGTGGAAGACCTGCGCAAACGCGGGATCTCGGCCGTTTACGGAGATGCGACAGCTCCAGGCGTGCTGGAAGCGGCCGGCGTCGCCTCCGCCCGCCTGCTCATTCTCGCGCTGCCACCCAGTTATCAGAAACGTCAGATCCTGACGCTGGCGCGGGATCTCAATCCCGGCATCGACACCGTCGTACGAACGCATCGCGCTTCCGAACTCGCCTATCTCAAGACGCAAGGCATCGGGTTCGCGATCATGGGCACGCGCGAGGTGTCTCTCGGGATGCTCGGCTATACGCTGACCAGCCTCGGCCTCTCGCCGGAGCGGGCCGAAGCCGTCGTGAAGGCGGCGCGGCTCTCCGGCGACGGCGCGGCGTTCGAGCCGTCCGAAGACACGGACTTGCCGGAAGCCCCGGAACTGCGGGAACACCGGGAGAGCGAGGGGTCGCCGTAGCACGTTCACAGGCCGGCGTGGCGCAGGCGGGGTGACCTCCGCGCCACACTTGGCCCTCTCATGCCGAGCCCGGGCCCCCGTGACTCGACCGGGTGGGCCGGGATAGGATACGAGGAGAGCAGACGGACGGGTCGGGGAGTAGAGCATGGCTGAGGCAGCGGCTGTCGGGGCATCGATCCCGGAGGTCAAGCACGAGCGAACCGTCTATGCCGCCAGCGGCGGCCGCAAGACGTTCTTCTCGTTCGTCTTTCTCATCCTTCTTCCGTTTTTTGCCAGCTTGCCCGCCATGATCTACATGCGGCTCAAGCATGGGCTGTTCTTCGATGCGGTCGGCCTCGGTATCATGGCGACGGCGTTCGCGATCCTGATGTTCCTGATCGTCATCGAGCTGCTGTTCTCGCTCCGTGCGCGCGTGGAGCTCGGCGAAACGTCGGTCAAGATGACGTTGCCCTCGGGCCGTGGTCCGACACCGATGCTGCGCTACAAAACCTATGAGGTTCCCTACGATCAGGTGCAGACGGTCGAAACGCGTCGCGAGATCTACGGTGGCTCGCTGGTGCCGGTGCTGCTCAAGGGCGCCCGTCTGATCACCAAAGACGAGAAATCCGTTCCGATCGGCTATGTCAGCGAAGCCAACGTCGATCCGTGCTTTCCCTATACGGAGATCGCCCAGAAAATCGCGGAGCGCGCCAGGCTTCCGTTGATCGACAGGGGCAATGTGCGCCGCTCGTTCCGCCGCAAATTCTTCGGTATCAAGGGCAGCCGGGTGAACGAGGTGGACGCCGTCGATGAGGCTCAGATCACCGATCTCAACAGGTCGCACCACAACGTGGTGATGGGGCTGGTGGGCGCGCTCGTGGTTCTGATCGTGATCGGTATTGTCGACGATTTCGCGAGCGAAACCCCGATCGGCCAGACAGCTTCGGCCGCGGTTTCGGGCCAACTCGCTCCGACCGCCACACTGCCAGCCAAAGCGCAAAAGAAATAGCAACGCCGGGGGCAAACGGAGCCCCGCCTTCGCTTTCAGCGGTTCGTGCGCCTTCAGTTGCGCGCTTGGCTGCTCGTGCCGGTCAGTTGGCGAAAATGCGCACGGTCTTTCGACGCCGGCCCGCGTATCCGGCGAGAAGGGCGAGCCCACCGAACGCCACGAACGTCGGGATGGTCAGGATCGGCGCGACCACATCCCCCCATAGCCACGGCGCAAGGCCCGAGACCGCGCTTCTGGCCGCGTCGTAGGATTTCGGGGCGAGCTCCATCCAGTCGTTGCTCAAGGCCGAGGGCTTGAAGCTCCCGGCGCCGTAGACCGGGGGGGTGGCGTCTACGACCAGGGCGACGGTGGCAACCAGCAGGAACACTGCGGCGAGGAAGCGGAAGACGGCCATTTTAAGCTCTCGTGTGTCCTAAGCTCTTGGTCGGGGCCAGAAATTACGACGTGACCGTACTCGTGCAAATCGGTCATGAAGAGGGGAACACCCACCCCTTTCAGGTCCCAGAAGGCGGCGCCAGGGCTCTTCGCCACCTGCTGCCGAACCGCTCGGCTTCCACTCTAACATGTTGGGGCAAAAAAGAAGATGCATCGCGCCGGTTCGCGTGTTGCCTCGAAGACGGTTCTGGGTATAGTGCGCCGCTTCGGGTCGGTTCTCAGCGGAATCCTGTGATTTCGGATGAACGAAAACCTGATGCCCCCTGTCCTTTCCACACAGGGCGGACATGCGCTTATGCGCGTCGGAGAGATGGCCGAGTGGTTGAAGGCGCACGCCTGGAACGCGTGTAGGCGGGCAACCGTCTCGTGGGTTCGAATCCCACTCTCTCCGCCATTCTATCGCTCACGCGCCGTCATGGCGTAGCCATGCTCCGCATGGACGGCGCTCCGCGGGGGCGCGGCACTCGCGTGTTAGCGAAGCTCGGCTCCGTCGAGACGGGTCGCTTTGCTCCCGAGCCCTGCGGGCAACCGTACCGTGGGTTCAAATCCCTCCCTCTCCGTTACTCTATCGCTCACGCGCCGTCATGGCTTAGCCATGCTCCGCATGGACGGCGCTCCACGAGGGCGGCACTCGCGTGTTAGCGAAGCTCGGCTTCGCCGAGACGGGTCGCTTTGCTCCCGAGCCCTGCGGGCTTTGACCAGAACTCCCCTCTCAGGCTCGCCACTCTCCCCCCAACAGTTCGGGCCGTTGGAGTAGGTGGAAGCTCGTCTACAGAGTGTTCTTGAAGATCCTGCCGTCTTTCATGATGACGATGAGGGTCTTGGCCGGATCCTCGAGCAACTTGATGTCGGCGATGGGATCACCGTCGACCAGCAGAAGATCCGCGAGCGCGCCTTCCTCGACGACACCGAGCTTGCCGGGATACGGGTTGCGCTCCCCAGACATCGCCAAGAGCTCGGCGTTGGTTCCGGTTGCCATGGCGAGCGTTTCGGCCGGGGTGTACCACCGCGTGAACTTGACCAGCAATTCGCCCTGGCGCTGTGCCAGCCTCTGCGAAAACAGGATGTCGGTGCCCCAAGCCGTCTTGAGCTTGTATTTTTTGGCCAGTTCGATGGTCTTGTTGGTCCCCGCGAACACAGTGAACGCCTTGGCGCGTTCTTGCGAGCCCGGCGGAAACGCATCGGCCATCTCGTCCGGGAACGCCTGGGTGCTGAGCCAGATGCCTCGCTCGGCGATCAGCTTGGCCGTCGCCTCATCCATCAGATGGCCGTGCTCGATGCACTTTACGCCGGCCGCGATTGCGCGCTGGATCGAAACCGGCGTGTAAGCGTGCACCGTCACGTACGTGCCCCAGTTTTCCGCCGCTTCGACAGCGGCGCGCAACTCAGCTTCTGTAAAAGTGGAAGCATCGAGGGGGCTGTTGGGCGATGCCACTCCGCCGCCTGCCGTGAGTTTGATTTGCGATGCGCCCTTCAGAAGCTGTTCGCGCACGCGCACGCGGACTTCATCCGGACTGTCGGCGACCATCGAGGCTCCGGTCCGCTCCTGACGCGACAGCGGGGCGCCGATCACGCGTGGCAGCTCGTTGGCGTTGCGGAAGTCGCCGTGGCCGCTGGTGATCGTGATAATAGCGCCGGATGGAAAGATGCGCGGCCCCACGACGACGCCCTCGTCGATGGCGCGCTTGAGCCCGAACGATGGCCCACCCACGTCGCGAACGGTGGTGAAACCGCGCATCAGCGTATCCGTTGCCTCGGCTCCTGCGACCAAATTCAGATAGCCAAGGTCGTCCGCAAGCAACGCTGCCGGCGTGGGCCGAACAAGCATCGCGTGCCAATGCGCATCGATGAGACCCGGCATGAGCGTGCGCCCGCCGCCGGCTATAATCTTTGCCGAGGGGTTGTCATCGATCGGTATTGGGTCTTTTGAGATTTTTTCGATCGCGTGGCCGCGGATCAGAACATTCATGTTTCCGCTGAGCGCGTCGCTCTTACCGTCGAAGATGCGGACGTTCTCAAACAGCGTGACAGCGGGTGGCTCAGCGGCGAGCGCGGCCTGTGCGAGGCAAAGCACAGCGGCAACAATAGAAGCTCGGCAAAGCATCGGAACCTCCTGTGAAGTTCCCCCCGTACGCCCAACCCTCGCGAACCTTGCCACCCTAACTTAGAGTCCGCTGTCCGCCCACCGCCTCGTGGTTAAGATTCGCCTTAGTCGTCATATTTGGCCGCAACGGGCCGCTGCGTACAGAACGAACGCGTCCGCCTCGGATCGGAAGCGGACGTGTCCGACCTGTGTGGTCCGTTCAGCCCGGAAGTTCGTCGACCTTGGGAACATCTTCGAGCTGCCGGTCCCATGTTGCTCGGCTCGCGAAGCAGATATGTGCATTCGGCCGCATATCCACCACGCTGTCGAGGCTTCCAGCGGGTACGACGAGCAAGGCGCCTCCCAACTGGAGGCTCGGCAGTGCCGATCCACAGCTGCCGCAGAAGCTCCTCTGATGCCGCGTCGACGGAAGTTGGAAAGTCCTTACGAGGTCTTGCCCGGAGTGCCACGTGATCGTTGCTGTCGAAGAGAAAAGGTTCGCCGCGTGGGCCGATCCCGTATCCTTGCGACACCGCGAGCAATGGCAAAGGAAGAAGCTCTCGAACGGTCCGGATATTTCGAAGGTGACGCTTCCGCACAGGCAAGAGCCGACGGTCTTGTTGTCCATTTTGTCCCTCATTCCGGCCGGCGATCGCCTATCCTTAACGGGCAGCCCGGTTCTGCCCAAAGGGCGCACGGCTTACGGGGCGAGCGGCCGTCCACATCCCCGGACGCACTCGCTCACCACTCGTAACGAATGCTGCCCTTGCCGGCATAGCCCGACGTGCTCTCCGAGAACTCGCCCTCGAAGGTGCCGAAAACGGAGAGAGAGTTCTGCCATTTCATCTCTGCGCCAGCTGAGACGAGCGCAAGATCCTTCGATGGAACAGCGCCGTTCACCGTGAACGCCGAGCCGGGCAAGGATAGAAACGACGCCGAGACTGCGCTGTCGTTGCCTTCGTCATGCGCCCACGCGATGCGGCTTCTCAATGTGAAGAGGGCGTCTTCGAGCTTGAATAAGCGATCGAAGCGCGCGCCAAGCTCCGTGCGCGTGATCGTGGTGTGGTTAGATTCGTAGTCGAGCGAAAATGTATTCGAGCCCGAGTTCGCGCTTTCCTCGTAGCCTGGCAGGTTGATCTGCGTAACCTGCAGCGCAGCGTAGGGCGTGATGCCGACAAGCGGAGAGACATAGCGATAGCCGCCTTCGACGCGTCCGCCAAAGGTGTTGGCGTCGAACTTCGCTTCGAGTTCTTCGTCTCCCGAGACCGTCACGGTGCGGTTGGTCGTGACATCCTGGAAGGTATAGGCGACACCGGCAAAAACATAACCAGAGCCCATCGTGTGTTTGCCGAATACACCAGCCTGGACCATGTCGGCATCTCCGCTGCCGAGGCCGTTCGAAACGGCGAACGATGATTGACCGCCGCCGAGCGCAAAACCGAACCTGGTATCGTGGGAGAGGGCGTAGTCGGCGCCCGCAACAATGCCGTATGTGCGGCTCGACGTGTCGCTTGCTGCGCCGCTGCCGTTCGTGCCGCTGTTGCCGCCGTAAACCGTGCCCCAGTAATGCCGCCGCGGATCGGAGAACGCGGCGCGCGGCGTCTCAGCGGAAACCGCCCCCAACGAGCTTCGTCCAGGGGGCGGCGCCTTCGGTGGATCGCTCGTCGTCGCGCTTTTCGCAAAGCCGCGTCCATATGCAAACGGATCGAACACCGCGTTCATAAACTGATTGCTAGCATCGTAGGCGGCCTGCTGACCAGCGGCCGAAATCTGGCCCGAGACCTGGCTCGTCGCATCTGTGAGCGCGCCGCCGCTGAGGCTCATGAGCCCGACCATCTGCGAACTCGGCATGGCGCCGGCGGAGAGGCTGTTGTCGATCGCATCGACGATGCTTCTCGCGCTGCGCGAGGCATTGTGCGGCAATGCGTTTGCGAGAAAGCCGCGATCGAGCGTGACGATCACGTCGTCACCGACGATGTCCCAACTCGTAAGTGTTGCCAAGCCGGCCCGTGTCACCGACGCCGTGTCGAAATCGCCGGTCGTGCCGCCAACAGCGGTCAGAACCGTGAATGTCGAGGTCGCGCCGATCCAGGACGTCGGCGTAATGCTCAACGCGCCGCCGAGATTGGCGACGCCGGTCACAACGGCTTTGTCGGCGCTGCCAGCGCTGCCGGTCTTTACGGCGTAGGTGCTGCAATCGCAGAGCATCAGAACGCCATCGATCGTCAACGTGCCGATGCTGTCCGTCATGCCAGGAGCCAGCGTCGCGCCGTCGTCTACGAACACGGAGCCAACCGTACCCGTGCCGCCGAGCGTGCCGCCCGGATTGACAAACACGATGCCGGACGAATTCGTCGAGCCGGTCACCAGCAGCGTGCCGCCGTTGATTGTCGTGTCGCCTGTATAGGTATTGGCAGCGGAGAGAACGGTCGTTCCGGCTTCGACAGTGACGGCTCCGTCGCCAATGATGGTCGGGACGAAGTCGTAGGTCTGGCTGGTGTGATTGAACACAAGTTTGCCGTCACCGGAACCGAACTGTAAGACGGGAGCGTTGATCAAGCCCGGCGCGACAGCGGCGCTTCCCGATGCGGCACCGATATTTACGGTGCCGACGGAGTTGGTTTGTGCCGCTACAGAAATCCCGTTGGCGCTGGCAATACCGCCATTCGATAGTGTCAGCGTCCCGGTACCATCTTGGCCGACGACCACCTGGTTGGCACTCATCAAAGAGCCTGCGCCGTCGACTGTGACGGTGCCGGAGCTACCCGCCACTTGACCGATGGAAATGTAACCCGGGTGGCCGCCCAACACCACGCTGCGAACCTGACCGCCATCGGCGATGTTCAGAAACCCCGTACCGGCAAAGCCGATGGACAGGCTGCTTGTCTCGAATAGAGATCCTGCACCCCTCACATTGAGGGTGCCAAACCCAGTTGCGTCTTGACCGATATACGAGCCACCGCCATTGATGCCGTAATAGCCGCCACGGACTTCACCACCATTGGTGACGTTCAGGGTGCCCGTGCCGGCGATCCCGACGGCAATGAAGTAATATCCCGTCCATTTCGATCCCGCACCGTCGACAGTCGCCGTGCCAACCGCGCCATCGGAGATGCCGAGTACAGCATGGCTGCCGTGCGCTTCCGCGCCATTGGTGATCGAGAGAGTTCCTGTTCCTTGCGCACCAACGTGCAGCTGGCTGTACAGATAGAAGTATGTGCCGGGGCCGTCGAGTCTGAGTGCGCCCTCCGACCCGGGGCTATTGGACCCTAAAAGTGCGAAACCTCCCCAATAACGGGCGCCGCCTCCAAGGGAGAAAGACCCCGTTCCGTCGTAGCCGACGTAAAGACTTCCCGAGACGGAAATTTCCGAACTCGCTCCCGTCGCGCGCAGCGTGCCCGAGGCGCCTGCCCCATATCCCAGCCACAGGGAGTCCGTCGATAGCATCCCATCCGAAATGGTGAGTACGCCTGTCGCGGATTGGCCGATGAACAGTTGCGGGGTGTAGGCAAAGACGCCCGCGGCGATGCGCGGAGCATTCGGCGACGTGACATCGACAACTGCGTTGACACCCGAAGGGATTGTGCCGCCGCTCCAGTTGGCCGCGTTCGACCAGTCGCGCGATACGTTGCCGGTCCAGTCGGTAGCGAGACCTGGCGAACCCGCACCGAGGGCCGCGAGCCCGGCCGATGCGAGAAGCGCTGTTGTCAGTCCGAATGCGGACTTCGATTTGGTCACTCGCCCCCCGGCAGATGAACGGCCTGCCGTCGCAGACCGGCAGGCCGAATCGTATTTATGATCGTACCCTGATAAACAGATGTCTGTTGTTTCGCGCAGGATACAATCCTGCGCTTATTTCCCCTTCCAGCCGGACTCCTTGCTGCACTGCTCCATCACCTTGGGATTTGCCTTCTCCCACTCGGTGATCGAGCGCGATTCGTCGTCTGACATCTGGTTGTTCATACAGGTGCAGTACTTGGTGACGACGTCGGCGCTTTGTTTCTCGTCTTTGTTCTCGATCACGCAGTCGCCGATCCATTTGGAATCGTCGGAATTCTTGTCGGCGAAGGCAGGCGTCGCGAGGCAAGCAAGCATCGCGATGAGGGCAGCGTGACGTTTCATTTTTTTCCTCCATCCAGAACGGATGAAGCTCTATGCCCAGGCGAATCGGGCGACGTCATCTCATTCCGCGCAAATTGTTGCGGTTCGAGAAGAGCGTTGCACGAATACATCAGCATCCTGATGGATCAGGCTCGAGAGACTGCGAAGGCGGGTGGCTGACGGGTGCGGCCTCACTCTCGAGGACGCAGCAGCTCCAAGCTATGGAATTTTTTAGGCGCGTTCTCGATCGTGCACGAGCGATCGTCGGACGTATCCGTGCACACAACGACAATGCCGTCCGGATAGGCGTTTACGTCCCGGCAGACGGCCTTGAAACGGCGCTCGGCTTCGCTGCTCTCGACGCGGGTCAAGTGCTGGACGCCGCACGACGTGTTCAGATACAGAAGGCGCCGGATCATGTAGTCGTGGATTTCCGCCACGACCTGGAGGGCGCCACCGACTTGCGCGCCGAACAGCACAGCCGCGAAAAGCAGGAACCTCCGGCTCATTGCTCGGATTGTGCCCGGAACAGCTTGCCGTCCGTATCGCGCACCACAACCGTCAGCGGAGCCTGATCGTTACGGGCGAAGGTGAAGCGGAAGTTCGGATCCTCGGAAATCGCGATCCCGCTTTCAATGGTGAGGAGGCGCATCGATCCGGCATCGACGTCGATGCGATCCACGACGCGGACCGGCGTGTAGGTGTTGGTTCGCGTATCGATCTGCATGCCGGAGAAATTCGGATGCCGGATCATGAGCTGCACCTCATTCCATGCCTGCCCTCTGGTGGGTTCGCGCGCAATCTTGAGCTTGATCTTGCCGATGCCGGCAAGCGCCTCGTCCACATCCTTCAGAGACGTCGACGTGCAGCCGCCGGCCCCGCTCACGAACTGGCTCGCCTCATAAAGTGCGCCATCGTCTGACTCGAGGATCGCACGGACACGGCTCATCGATTCGAGCCGAACGCGGACCTCGATTGTGCGGTCTCCGATCTCGCCACCCGACCGATAGGCTTCACCGAAGACGAAAACCGCCGCGACGGGCGCCGGGTTCTGATCAACCACCAGCGTCAGCTGCTTGGCGCGGGCGACGCGATCCTCCGCGATGTAGATCGTCAGCGGAACCAGGGCTGCGTCTTCTGCGCGCTTCGGCGCGAACAGCTTGACGGATTGGCCGTCGCTCGCGATTGGGCGCTGTTCGAACAGGCTTTCGCGAATCTCCGACCAGGCATCATCTTCGGACATTGCCGGCCGCGTTGCGGAGGCCGCCGCAGCAATTAGCACGGTCAATGCGAAGGCGAAGCGAGAACCTGTCACGATACGCACCAGCCGGTCATTCGGGTTGCGCATCGATGTAGGTACGGATGGACCAGATCGCCTCCTGGCTGAGGAGACCTTCGAATGGCGGCATCTTCTGACGCTCTCCGACGACGGCGCCTTGCAGAACGCGCGAAATAAACCAAGCGTCCTCGCTCTCGCCTTCGCCGAGCTCGCGCAGGTCGGGTGCCATGCCACCGGATTTCGCCTCCAGGCCGTGGCAGCGCGCGCAGTTGGAATTGTAGCCGCGCGAGCCGATCTCGATTGCGATGTCACGCTGCTTGGGATCGTTGCGATAGGGATTGGTTCCGCGCCACTCGTCGCCAAGTGGAGCGAGCCCTGTCGTATCGACAGGCTGGGGTGCACCGTCACCGTGCGCCAGCGCTTCGGAAATGGGGCAGCAGAGCAGCAGGAATGTAAGCGTCGCGGTTCGGATTTTCATAGGGAGGCCCTGTCTAGTTCGTGGATTGGGTGGGTTCGGTCTCGAGCCAAATCCGCCAGCTTTCGCTGCCGTTGACATCGAGGAAATAGGTTCCGGATTTCTCGATGAGATAGCTCGCTTCGCCGCCGCCCCCGATGTGCAGGTTCTGCAGAACCTCACCGTCCGCGGCTTTGAGGTAGAGAACGAAGATCGGACCGTCGCTCTGGTAGCGAAGCCGCGTGGGCCGGTCGACGTGGAAGAGATCGGTGGTCTTGTGGAGCCGTCCCTCGAAGCTCGGTGCAACGAGCTTGCGAACTTCGCGATCGTAGCAGGACAGACGCTCGGCTTCGGCGACGATCGCAAGACACGCAAGCGGCCCATCAGTCTGGCGTGTCCCTGCATGGGCCGCACCAGTCGGCCCTGACAAAGACAGACCGAGGAAACACGGGAGCACGACCTCGCGCATCACCTGTCTCACTGCGCTGCAGGCTCCCACCGATCCTTGTCTTGCGCCCAGACTTTCTCATTCGACTGCCACTCGAAGGGGCAACCTTTGCATCCCTCCATGAAGGCATCCTGGAAAATCGCGAAGCGGATCTTGACGCCTTCAAAGACGGCATTGGACAGGTTGGCTTCGTAGAACTTGGTTTCCTGCGCGTCGGTATTGATCAGCTTCGCGCCGACGAACTTGGCTTTGCCGGCCCACGCACTCTCGAGGGTGGCGGCGGTGAGATCGGCATTCGAAAGGTCGGCCCCGCTCATGCGCACAAACGAGAGATCCGCGCCCTTGAGCGACGCGCCCGGGAGCTTTGCGCCCTGCATGAAGACGATTTTCATCTGGGCGCCGTCGAGATTGGCGCCGGTCAGGTCTGCGCCCTGAAGGTTGGCATGTCTGAGATCGGCGCGCGCGAGCAACGCGCCCTTGAGGTTTGCGCCTTGTAAATTCGCGTCTTTGAGATCGGCGTGGCGAAGATCAGCGCCTTCGCAAACCGCTTTCGGAGCGATCGTACATCCGTTGATGATCCACGGATCCGGCCGCTCCTCCTTGTTGACGATGACCGGATAGTCCTGCCCCGCTGCAGGTAGAGGTGCGACCGCGAGGACGGACAATGCGTACAGCAAGGCAAGCGGCGAACGCTTGAGCGAAGGCGACGACATGGGCAGCACCTGGGCTAAATGGGGCAGCCGACCCTCGCGAGGCCAGGCCGGCTGCCCAAGTTTTTCAAGCGGGTGGAGAGGAAGGGCCGGCCCGCCTGACGACGTGGCGTTAGTCGTTCGAGGCCGTCGTGCGCGGCACCTCGAACACCCAGAACGAACCGCCCTGGCTGACCTGCTTGGTCTGATCGGCCATGTCACCGCCCCACAGCGGCACCGCTCCGCCGTAGCCCGAGGCGAGACCGATGTACTGCTTACCGTCCATTTCCCACGTGATAGGCTGCGAGACGACGCCGGAGCCGGTCTGGAACTTCCAGAGCTCCTTGCCGTCCTTGGCGTCAAACGCCTTCACGTAGCCGTCGCTGGTGCCGGTGAGAACGAAACCGCCCTTGGTGGCAAGAACGCCGGACCACAGCGGCATTGCTTCCTTGTGCTCCCAGACAACCTTACCGTTGGTGGGATCCATCGCGCGCAACACGCCGACATGGGTGTCGAACTGGCGCTTGATGCGGAAGCCCTGTCCGAGGTAAGCCGCACCCTTCTTGTAGGTGAGGTTCTCGGTCCAATAGTCTTCCTTCCAGTCGTTGGTCGGAATGTAGAACAGCTTGGTGTCCTGGCTGTAGGCCATCGGCATCCAGTTTGTACCGCCGAGGAAGTTCGGTGTGACCTGAATGACCTTGCCCTTGGTCTCACCCTCAGCGGGGGCCGGCGGACGCTGTCCTTCAACCTCGTTCGGACGGCCCGACGCCAGATCCCAGCCGGTGGCCCAGGAGATATCGGGGACCATCGGATAGATGCCGAGCGCACTGCCGGCCTGCTTCGAGATCTTGCCGTCGCGCGCCGTCAGCTTGTCGAGATCGGTGATGAACAGGAAGCCGTTGCGGTCGGCGTGCGCGCCGGCGCGAACCGTCTTGCCGTCCTTCTCCATGTCGAACAGCGTGATGGGGTTGTTACCCGAGTAGTCCCAGGCGTCGTTCGGCGTGTGCTGGAAGAAGCCCACCGGCTCGCCCGTCGACGGCTCGATGTAGACCTGGCCCGACGTGTAAAGGCTGTCGTAAGGCTTCCAGTCGCCGTTCGGGCCCGAACGATAGTGATGGTTCCAAGGTGCCGGGTTACCGGTGCCGATGACGATGGTGTTCGTCTTCTCGTCGTAGGTTGCCGACTGCCAGGGAGCGCCGCCGCCATGGTTCCAGGCTTCGACCTTCTTGCCGTCCTTTGCGTTCGGCCACGACGGAGCCTTCGGATCGCCGGTCGGCGTCGATTCCTTGCCGTTGAGACGCCCGACATGGCCCTCGACCAGCGGACGCATCCAGATCTCTTCGCCGGTATCGGGATCGCGCGCATACAGCCGGCCGACAACGCCGAACTCGTCACCGGACGAACCGTGGACCAGCAGAACCTTGCCAGTCTTCTTGTCTTTGATGATGTTGGGAGCACCCGTCATCGTATAGCCGGCGGTGTGGTCCTCGAACTTCTTGCTCCACACAACCTTGCCGGTCTTGCGGTCGAGCGCGACGATGCCTGCATCGAGCGTGCCCATGTAGAATTTGTCGCCGTAAAGCGCGCCGCCGCGGTTCACGACGTCGCAGCACGGACGGATGTCGTCCGGGAGGCGATGCGCGTAGGACCAGAGCTTCTTGCCAGTCTTGGCGTCGAGCGCGAAGGCCCGCGAATAGGATGCCGTGACGTAGATCACGCCATCATGCACGAGAGCCTGGGTTTCCTGGCCGCGCTGCTTCTCGTCACCGAACGAGAACGACCACGACGGCTTCATCTGGCCGATGTTGTTGGCGTTGATGTGCTCGAGCTCGCTGTAGCGATGGTTGCGAACACCCATGCCCCAGTTGACCACGTCGCCGGTGGTCTTTTCGTCGTTGAGGATGTCCTCCCACGTCACCGGCTTGCTTCCGGCTGTTTCGGCCAAGCTCGGAATGCTCGAAGTGAAAACGGCAATTGCAAGGGTGGATGCGGCCGCAAAAAGGCTCGCGTTGACGCCCCGAAGGGGGTGTCTACGTTGCATGGCGTTTCTCCCAAATTAGTTTTTCAAAGGCGAACTATTTCGTCGCCGGATTGCAAAAATCAGGAATACCAAACGAACGTCTATTCGCCTTTGGGCGAAACCATTGCAATTGTCGGCTATTCCTAGACGAATGTATGAGAGACCTATTCCTATTTCTCCCTGCCCGACAGGGAGCGCTTCCCAGTTACAATAATACTATTGCAACGCGCCGGTAAAAATGCCCCGATCCTGAGGTAGTTTGCGGGCAGCTCGGCTGACGTCGTGCCCTCCGCGGCTGGAGCTCTTGTCTCTCGGGGCTGGGTGGATTGTTCATGACCTCGTCGGACGGGGCCAAGGAGATGGGTTAATCAATAGCCCCACGTCGGATGGTTTTTTGCAGAGTGTACTTCCGAATGCAGGGAAACTTTGTAGACAACCCATGTTTTCATACACTTGCGGGTCGAACTTGGGCGGAGATTCCACGAATTACGGACCTGATTGATGAGTAACGGTTTGCGTATCGCAATCACTGTCTGCACACGTGACAGGCGGGAACTCCTGCAACTCTGTCTGGAGTCGATTCTTCGGCTGGAAGTTCCTCAGAACATTCAGCCCCTTGTTGTTGTCGTGGAGAATAATGCTTCACCTGTCTCCCAAGCGCTCGTAGAGGATCTTGCACGTAGCGCGCCTGCGCCTTGGAAGGTCGTCTATGGCCACGAACCAACGCTCGGCATTCCTATTGCGCGAAACCGGTCGCTCGACATCGCGCTTCGTGAAAATCCAGATTGGATCGCGTTCATCGATGACGATGAGACCGTCGATCCAAAGTGGCTCGAACGGATGCTTGTTGCCGCGGAGGAGTTTCGCTGTGACGTTCTGCACGGCCCGGTAGAATTCCTGTATCCGGACGCGATTCCGGACTGGTTCGATGCCAAGCAGACGCGGAGCAGACCGCGCGGGGTGAAGCGTGCTGCGGCGGCCACCAACAATACTTTCGTGGCAGCTCGCCTCGTATCCGCCGATGGGCTGGCTTTGCGATTTGACGAGACGATGCGGTTCACGGGAGGAAGCGACACCGAGTTCTTCCTGCGTGCTGCCGGCTATGGAGCGACGATCCGTTGGGTCGATGACGCATGGGTTCGAGAAACCGTCGGCCCGTCACGGCTCACAATGAAATGGCAATGGATGCGCGCCCTCAGGGGCGCCGTCACTGCGTCAAGGGTTCATCGCAAACAGAAGGGCTTTGGTGCGACCTGTATCCGATACTTGCCAAAAGCTCTGACGCGTCTGGTTTCCGGCCTCGCGATCGCCGCGGGCGGCTCGATGGTTTTCTTGCTAGCGCCCAAGCCGGGACGAAAGATCATATTTATTGGTGGTAAGGATTTGGCATCGGGGCTCGGAACGGTCATGGGGCTCATGAACGTGGTGCCGGAGCCCTATAGGACCGTGATGGCCATCAACGCCGCTGTTATTGTGTCCGGTGGATGAAAAAAATATCCCACCGGGCGTTCTTCTAGGCGGGACTTTCATCGAACTATCATAGAAGCGGTGAACATAGCGCCCATGGCTATTGCATGGGCAATCCCTTCTGAAGATGCCGTTGAAACGGCGGTCAACGCGGTGATCGCCGCCGGCCGTGCCGCAGCCGCGCGCCATTGGGTTCCGGCCACGTCAGGAAACTTCTCGGCCCGGATCGACGAGACGCGGATCGCCATCACGCGCAGCGGCGTCGACAAAGGCGCACTCATGCCGGCGGATGTGCTGATCCAATCCATCGACAGCCCGCTGCTGCCCGGCTCCTCCGCCGAAGCCGCGCTCCATCTCCGGCTCTATACCGATAACCCCGAAATCGGTGCGATATTCCACACGCATGGGCTTAACGCGACCGTGATCGGGCGCGCTCACGTTGCAGACGGGGCGGTGACGCTCAACGGCTGGGAACTTCAAAAAGCGCTCGCGGGTATCACAAGCCATGAGACGCAAATCGAGGTTCCTGTTTTCGCCAACGATCAGGACGTCGCCGCGTTGTCACTTCGCGTGGCAGACCGATTGGCCACCCCACCTCCGATTGGCCATATCCGAGCGCCTGGCTATCTGCTTGCCGGACACGGGCTCTATGCCTGGGGGCGGAGCGTTGCCGACGCTGCTCGGCACCTCGAAGCGTTCGAAGTTCTCTTCAGCCAGATCCTCTTGCTCAGGACCTATCAGCCATGACCCAACTCGTCGTCTACTCTGCGGCAGATGCTTCACGCGTGCTCCTGGACACGACAAATTTCGACGTGATCCGCGCCGAACTGGAAGAGACCGGCGCACAAATCGAGCGCTGGACGGCCGCGACGCCACTGTCGCCCGAGGCGACCTCGGACGAAATCCTCGCCGCCTATAAGCCGCAGATCGACCGGCTGAAGGCTGAGCGGGGTTATGTCAACGCTGACGTGATTCACGTGCGTCCCGGAAATCCGAACTGGCCGGCGCTGCGCCAGAAGTTTCTCAGCGAGCACACGCACGACGAGGACGAGGTGCGATTCTTCGTGGAAGGCAGTGGCGCCTTCTATCTGCATATCGGAGACAAGGTCTATCAGGTGGTCGGAACGGCAGATGATCTGCTGTCGGTTCCTCTCGGCACCAAGCATTGGTTCGACGGCGGGTCCGAGGGCAACTTCACCGTAATCCGCCTGTTCAGCGACCCGAAAGGCTGGGTCGCACATTATACCGGTGACGAGATTGCGGCGTCGGTTCCCAACTTCGAAGCCGCGTGACGCGATGAACGGCGTGCTCGACAAGGGGACGAATCCCGCCGATGCGTTTCTCTACACGTTCGAGGCGCGCGCCGTGCTTCTCGACATTGAGGGCACGATCAGTCCGATCCGCTTCGTGCGCGACGTTCTCTTCGGTTATTCGCGGGCGCATCTCGCCCGCTTTCTCGCGGTGCGGGGCGGCGATCCCGCCGTCACAGCGATCCTAGATCAGGCGTCACTCCTCGCCGGCGGAGGCGATCCGGTTGCGGCACTCGAGGCTTGGCAGGCCCGCGACGAGAAGGCACCACCGCTCAAGAAAATACAGGGCTTGATCTGGGACGAGGGTTATCGGAGCGGCGCGTTCCGCAGTCCCATATTTGCCGATGCGCTGGCTGCACTCCGACGCTGGAAGGCGGCCGGCATCCCGCTCTACATCTACTCGTCGGGCTCGGTTCAGGCGCAGCTGCAGTTTTTCGAGTTCAACGAGGCCGGCGACGTCAGGACGCTGTTTTCCGGGCATTACGACACCGATATCGGCCCGAAGACCGACGCGGCTTCCTACACGCGCATCGCGTCGCAGATCGGCGCGCCTTTGCAAAGCGTTGTGTTTCTGTCCGACAACCCAGCCGAACTCGAAGCCGCCAGCGCCTCCGGTTTGAAGGTCGTGCACGTCATCAAGGACGGCGCAGAACCTACATCTGCATTTCCCGAGATTTCCGACTTCGGGCAGGTGGACATTTCGCCCGGCTAGACCGCTCGAAACGCTTCGACGCGGTTGCGACCTAGCGCCAGTGCTCCGCGATCCAGGGCGTCGGGCGCACATGCTTGTAGGTTTTCTTGTACCACGGCGCGGGCCAGCGGCCGTCGCGCGCTTCGTCCGGATCGGGCTTGCCGGTAAAGCAGACGACCTTCGTGCCGGGCGGAAGCGGCGTGGTTTTGAAGAAGTTCATTGGCCAACGCGGCATCAGGGAATGCTTGAAGCTCACGCACCACGGCGCGGGCCAGTACGTCATGCTCCGGATCGAGCGTGAGATATAGGTTTGAGAGTTCGGGAATTTCGCGAGTATCGATTCCGGATCGCGCTCGAGGTCCTCATAGAGATAGGGATGCGCGCCAACCCTGAATCTGTAGACCGACGTGTTGCCGATCTTAGAGCCGGGCTGGGTCCAGTTCTCGATCACGCAGAAGGTCGAGCCGGGCGAGTGATCGAAAAACTCGTCGATCGACCCGGTGATCACCACGTCGAGGTCCATGAATAGGACGTCTCCCGAAATGCCCGGCACCTCGTGGTTCCAGAGGCTGATCTTTCGCCACGGCTTGTTCTTGATCCGGTCGGGAAGCGCAATCTTGGGAAGGGGTTGGGTTTCGATGGCTGGATCGATCCCGAGCGGATCGTCGGTGTAGCAAACCAGGCGCGTGTCGCGCTTCGTGTTGCGGCGGATCATCGACCAAAGGCAGTTCGCATAGTCCGCGGAATAGCGCTCGCCCCACTTCATGCACACGATCGTCTGCTTCATCGCGCTTAGTTCCGACCTCTGCTAGAGCTGGATTGCTTTCGAGGGACAACGCCCGGCCTCACCGTTCTGGCGCCCGCCTATCTCAAGCCTCCGACGCGCGCCCATTCCGGGGGCGTCGGGCGCGGCTTCTCAAGTCAAGGCGCCGAAACGACGGGTTTTTCCTTAACGCTTCTCGTTCCCAGCGCGAGGCAAAACCACGTCAGGATGTAGAGCATGAAAAACCACCGCTGCCAAATCTCCCAGCTGGTGGCCAGCTCCGCCGCGCAAACGGCAAATGTCGCCAGGGCGAAGGGATAGACGGCGTCAGGTAAGGTCGACAGAGCGCGTAGGAGCAGCAGCCCGGCGACCAGAAACAGCACCGCACCCACGAGCCCGAGCTCGTACCAAGTCTGGAGGTAGACGTTGTGGGCATGGCGCGGGACCTTGGCAAGCTCGGTGCCTTTGACCTCCCGCTCGTTCAGCACATAGCCGGTGCGTGCCCCCACGCCCAGGAGCGGTGCCTGCATTACGTCGTCAGCGACCTCGTGCCAGATGATCACGCGTGCGCGGGCCGAGTTCTGCAGCCAGGGCGCATCCTGAAGATGCAAATAGTCATGTGCCGCGATCGTCAACGGCACCACTCCGAGCACCACGAGCGACCACACTGCCGCTGCGCCAACCGCTGCAGCGCGCCGGAAAAAGTAAGCCACAACGAAAGCGCCGAGGCCGCAGATCAACGCCATCTTCGAGGTCTCGTGCGACGAGGCGGCGGTGGCCACCACGACGCCGCCAACCAAGGTTAAAGCCATGAGCGCGAGCTTCTTGCCGTTCCAATAAGATGCCGCGCACAGCACGACAGGCCACAGCAGCATGTTTACCGCTGCAATCGAGCGATTAAGCTCGAAATGAGCAATGCGGATCGTGCCGTCTGCCAGGATGTCGTAGTGTTTGCCGAGTGTCGGCGGATTGAAGATGGGGGAATACTCCATCAGCGTACGCCGGAGGCCCTGGCGCGAGAGCACCTCGATCGTCAACACCGCAAGTCCGATCAGAACGGCGATCGTAAGCCAATACGCAAGGTGGCGAACCCGGCGCGCAGGTTGCACCGAAACCCAGTAGGCAAGCAGGTGTCCGAGCAGGAGAACGGTCAGAAACTGGGCCGAATGCGCAAGCGTGACCGTCCAATCGGCGGACCATAACGCGCTGATCCCGGCGAAGATCAACAACCCCGCCAAAGCCAGAAGGGGAACGGGGAATGCGGTGATCCCGGTCAGAGGCGCGCGCTCCAGCAACATACCGATCGCTGCGGCCAACGCGAGGATCGGAAGCATCACGGCGATAGAGCGTGTGAACACAGCCGCGGAGACGCCCAAGACGAGAATCAGGACACCGAATATCCGATCAGTGAATTCAATTTGCCCCAGCCCTAAAGCTGCTGAGCTTCTGCTCATCGCTCCCTCCAACTTGCAGATCAAAAACAGATAAAGTCGGAGCTAAATTCCAGCATGACGCCGTATGCCGCACCCCATCCCGTGATCGGGGGAAATATCATCGGCCAACCTCGGCTAAATAACGCCGGTAGTGTTAATTCAGGGCCTTCCGTTCGGCCAGCCTTTTGTCGAGCCTGCCTGCCAATCCGCTCGCTTTTGTAGCCAGCCGTGGCAATCGCCCCTGCGCACTATTCGGGCTGCTGCTGGCGGTTAGGCCGACAATCAAAAAATTCGTTGAATATGCGCCGTCCTGAGGTAGAGCTTGGCGACCGCACCAACAATGAGGACCGGGAATGCTTGGGGACATCGTAAACACCGCAGGTGTGGCCCCTTTGCCTTATGTGGTCGTTGGATTTTTCACGCCGAACTATCGGCCGCTCGCAGATCGCCTGTCCGCCGAGCTTACGAAAACCCAAAACCCGCATCATCTTATCGCGCGCGAGAAGGGCACTTCGACCTGGCGCGACATCGTACACATGAAGCCGGGCGTCGTGCTGGAGGCGATGGACCGCTATCCGACATCCAGCATCATCCTGCTGGACGCGGATTCTTCGGTGCGCGGATCCCTTGCCCCGATGCTGGATTTTGTCGGCGATATCTCGGCGCGAGCCAAGCTGCGGCTGACCAATCACGTCTGGCCGTTCCGTCAGAAAACGGTCCTTCACATTTCGTCGCGTAGCATGGTGTTCAAACCCAATGCGCGCGTCCGGAAATTCCTTGAAGACTGGCAGACCGAGCTAAAAACGGCCGACTACCACCAGGGCGGCTGCGAAATGGCCATGCGCTTCGTGATCATGCGCTCGACGGGCCTCGCTTTCTGCCCCATGAACCCGGACTATTCGGGCATGGAAGTTGACCAGGCGAGCGATAGCGCCATCGTCGTTCATAGCAGCGAGAGCCGCGTGGCCGGCCGCAAGTAGGCGAGCCGATCTCGTCCTTCGTGCCCGCCGTTAACTCAAATCAGCGGGGCGGCGCGGGCCACGACCTTCAACGTCTGATCTTAACCGTTGCCGGGAAGCTCTAGGCTTACCCCCTCGGCTTCAGCATACTGGCCCGGTCCATTAGCGGCCAAAGTGAAAATCCAGGCAGGACCGATTTCATGTCTCTCGGTGCGCGCGCGTTCGTGTTCGTCGTCTTTTTCTTGCTGGGCCTCTCGTTCGTCGCACAGACGGCGCTGTTGTTCTGGGAGTTCGGCCCGGAGAAGGCGCTTGTCTTCGCAACCTTCGACAGCCACCTGTTCCTGTTTTTCCCGACGCTCGGGCTCGTGGCGCTGGCCGCCTTCTATCTGCCGTCCTGCGCTTTCGTTGACATGTACTGGCGCTACGTCTCGTTCGGGGCGCTGAGATTTATGATCGGGCTCTTCGTGCTCGGCGGGGCAGCCTACTATATCGCGTCCGGGCTTTCCTCGAACCCGCATCGCTCGGTCTGGGATCTCAAGCCCGAAACACTCGCCCGCGACAAAAGCGAGCCGGCAGGTTGCGGCGATGCCGGACGCCCGTGCGAACGGATCGCGCTCATCGACGGCGTCTCCAATCTTTCTCAAGTCAGCCGGCGGCGGATCGGCGTTCGGGAATTCTACAGATCCTGCGAAGCCGAGCCGCTGATCGAGCCTGGCACCACCGAAGAAGCCAAACGGTTTTGTTTCGCCTCGACGCCTCTGTCGGAGGCCCCGCGCCTCAGCACGGATGCCGAATGCTGCCAGGCGCAGCGGCGCTATCAATCCGCGATCGACCGGCTCTACGTGGATCCCACACAGCAATCGATCACCGGGCGCATCCATAAGCTCTTGATGCCTGCGAAAGTGTTCTTCCTGTTCATTCTGCTCGGCATCAGCGCGTTGCTCACGCTTCGGCATTCAGGCGTAAAGCGACACTACCCCGACCGTATCAGCCATATCGAGATCTCGGTGCTGGTCGGCGCGGTCGCGATGATCTTCTTCCCGTTGATGAGCCAGGCTTACGTTCAATCCGCGGATGCGCTGTTCGGCGTGCAGCAGCGCGGCGGGTTTCGATCGATCGTGACGCTGATGAGCTTCCTGTTCGGGGCGTGGGCGGTTCTTCTGCTGCTGTTCTCGTTCCGTCAGCATGACCAGGACCTCGAGCTTGCGGCCAAGCTTACGGGCGTCGCGGCAAGCACGATCGCCGTCTTCAAATACGATCTCCTGGTTTCGATCGTGGTGCGCGTGCTCGGCTCGGGTGCGGATGAGAAGTCCGTCGCGATGCTGATTGGCCTTGCGGTGCTGGCTGTGCTCGTGCTGCTGTCACCCTTCGTCCGGCGCATCTTCGTCGGTACGGACAGAACCGTGGCGGAATGAGGGGGATTTGCGCGCAAACGAACCATACCGACACGCGGGCGCATGTCGGGTGCGATGAACGGGTTCAATGAGCGCGTGGTGCACGCCACACGGGATGGTGACGCGACCGCGATCCGGTGGCGCTTGGCCTAGTGGCGAATGTCAGCCTCGGCTTCATCCATGTGCGACTGGATCACGCTCGCGGTTTCGTCAGCGAGTTTTTGATTGAGCCGCGCGAAGTACTGGAATTCGGCCTGATATTGCTGCTGGGCGCGCTGGAAGAACTCCGAATACGCGGCAAACAGGTCCTGGACCGTCTTGCACTCCATGAAGCGCTGAGAGGCGGCCATGTCCTCATTGACGCGTCGATTTACGAAACCCAACCACTCGTTGTTGGCACGAGACATCTGCTCCAGGAAGCGGCCGTTCAACTCCGTCATGGCCGCGAACATAGGACGATTTAGTGTCAACCAGGCCTCGAACGAGGCGAGGCCGGGATTCTTATCCAATCCCTGGTCGGCTAGCGATCTTGACGCATTCGCATTCATTGTACGCTCCTCCACCAGTCTGCGACTTCAATGATCAACATCGCGCCACCGTCATTCAACGCGCAGTGGCTCTCTCGTGAAACGCAGCACAGTTTCGTCAGTTGCATTTCAACATCGGCGGGCGCGATCGGTCATTGATCGCAATCAGCGATCGAGATCCGCCAAGCCGCAACGGGCGCACCAACGAGCCAATGCAAGGCCCAATGACGCGCGCACCCTTCTGACGTCGGAAGGGCCCTCTAATGTGCGCGCCGCGTACGTGACGGCGCTTTCAACTTTCATAGTTATCCACAACATCCCGACAGATTTACGACGTCGCTTTCTCGCTGAAATGCGTTCAGAGAAAGCTGGTTTCGCGCCGATAAATTGGTTTGCTCTTCAAATTCAAAGAAGTCCGTGCCGTAGTGCCGTTCAATTCATCCTCCGCCTCAAACAATTTATCGAGAGGCCGGCCCAACTCGGAGCGAGCACATGTCGGATCTTCTCGTCTCTCTGATCGATCACTGGATAGGCCGGCGTGCAACGGCGGATCCTCAAGCGCTGGCAGCCGCGCGCGGATTACGGCCCGTCGTCGTCGTCACCGGAGCATCGCGCGGGATCGGGCGGGCGCTTGCCGTGCGTTTCGCACAGGCGGGGCGCGACCTGCTGCTCATCGCACGCGATGTGGCCTTCGTCGAAGCTGCCGCGCTGGAGATTTCCAAATCGACGAGCGTTCGCGTGGATGCGCTCGCACTCGATATCACAAGCGCCGATTCGCCGCGCCTGATCGATCAAGCGCTGCAAGCCAACGGAAGCTATGCTGATGTGCTCATCAACAACGCGGGCATCGGATTTGCCGGGCTGTTCGCGGATCAATCCGCTCAGGACCTGGATCGGCTGCTCGCGCTCAATGTCACGGCCGCAAGCCGCCTGATGCGTCATGTGTTGCCGCCGATGATCGCGCGCGGACGCGGCGGCATTCTCAACGTGGGCTCGCTCGGCGGGCTGGTGCCTGGTCCGTATCAAGCGGCCTACTACGCCAGTAAGGCCTATCTCATCTCGCTGACGGAAGCCGTTGCGCACGAAGCGCGCGGACGCGGCGTGCGCATTGCCGTCGTCGCGCCGGGCCCTGTTGACACAACGTTTCACAAATCGATGGATGCGGAAGGCGCGCTCTACCGCAGTGTGTTCCCGTCAATCTCCACCAACACCGTTGCGGCGAGCGCCTATCGCGGTTTCATCATGGGGCGGACGGTGATCGTTCCGGGTTTACTGCCGACCGCGAGTGCACTGGCGCTCAAGTTTCTGCCGCACGCTCTGAGCGTGCCGATGGTCGCCGGTCTACTCTCGGTAAAGCCCGCTAGACGCACCTAGTTATCTTACCTGCGACCAAATCGAACGAACGCATTTTTCGTGTCCGTTGTCCGCCAACGTTTGGAGAGTTGAAACGATTTGGGTGTCTAATTGATATCAAGCGCCAGGGATTTTGGTCCCGCGTACCTTGGTGCGCATATAGCGGCGGCCTGGAGAGCATGCTCGATAGGCCGCCGTCAGTGTTTTCGGGCTCCGTTCGCCAGAATCCCTCTGGCCTTGTTAGGAGACCTTAACCAGCTCTTACCATTTCGGTGTACCGCCGCGCGGGCCCATAAGAGCGCGGGCGAAGCGTAGGCTTACGCCGCGCCTTTGTGCTTGGCTGCTTTGTGCTTGGCGGCGAGCTGCTTGGCCAACTTCTCCACGAGCGCCGTATCGATCTTAGCCGTTTGACGGGTCGCGGGACGCTCGGGGGTGTCGGACGTCACGTCTCCAACCGACACCGGGTCGCTGGCGGGGAACGTGTTTTCAAGCGCATTGTCGAGCTGCTTTTCGAGCTCCGCTTTCGGGAGCTTGTTTTTTGTCGTCATGCTCTCCTCCCGAGAGCCCGCGCCACTCACGCGGCCGGGCTCTCAAATTCGAATTCCTCTCACGAGTTAAGCCGGCTTAGATGCGCCGCTTTAATGCGCGGTAACCGGGCTCTACATAGTCCGAGAGACGCTGAAGCAAATCTTCGTTGCGGCGGGCTGGCGCCATCTTCCATAACGCGCCGACGGCGCAGGCGAATGCCGCTACCGCGCCGAGCGCGAGCAGAGGCTGCTCCTGCACAAACCGCTTGGTGGCGGAAACTGCGCTATCAACGCTTTCGCCTGCGCTCTTCAATGCCTTGGCGCCTTCGGCCGAAACTTTATCCGCCACATCCTCAGCCTTCTGTTTCAGCTTGTGAACCGTGTCTTCGGCTTCACTTGCGCCAGTCGCGCGAGAAGCGGACGTGCTTTTATAGGGCTCGTGGGCCTGTCCCATATGCGGCTCCCTTGATTGGAATTGAGTGGGCTTCGAAGTCGATCGAGGTCGCCGTTTCAACGCGAGAGCGGAGGATTCGTTCCGCGCCTAAAATTCCGAGTGATGCGCGCAAGTCTCGCCGGGAACTTTACGGTTCCTAAAGGCGTTCAGTAGACACGATACAATCGGTAATTTTCGCAAACGAGCACGCCCATGAACGTCTCCGGCTACAGCGCAAACGACATCAAGCTGTTCAGAGCCATTCTCGACGCCTCGATGGCCGAGAGCCTCGCGTGCGGCGCAGACATTCCGCTGGACCTGATGACGATGCGCCTGTTCAAGGCCGCTGGGAAAGGCGAACGCGATCCACGCCGACTGGTGGCCGCCGTTCTCGGGCTCGACGAAAAGCCTGCCGAGCGCTCATACACGTTTAGCGCCGGAACCTTCAGCGCGGGCATCTGAGTCCGCTCCCGTGTTTCTGAAGATTATTTCAGGATAAGCTGCCGCGCCTCGCATTGGCCCGGCCCGACGTACCTATTCAGCAGGCGTCCTTGGGTTTGCGCGTATCGGGGATGCCTTTATCTTCCCGCTCGCCGCCGGCAAAGCCATGCTCATTGATCTCGTCGGCAGCCTTGGTCTTCTCCTCCGGCCGATAGGACGTTCCTTCGCCGTACTGCTCGCGCTGTCCCTCTCCGTATTTCAGGCGCGGATTTTTCTTGGCTGGCATGGCGTCTCCCTCCGGTGCGCGTCGAGCAGCTTTGCCGAGTAACAATCGACCGCAGCCGCCGGTTCCTCCGGGTTGCCAATGAATCCCAAAAAAGCCGTGCTGGAGCTTTGTTTGCGACGGGCTGTGGTGCGAGCGCACTAGAGTCCCTGGGCGGGGCTCGCAATGATGGTGGGGAGCTGATTCGTTTCGGGGGACTTATGAAGGAAACGCAAAAGCGGACGCTCTGCTACCTGGTACTTGGGGCGAGCCTGACCGTACTCCTGCAGAACCTTGCCCGGCGCCGGTACGTGGAAACGGCCGTGCGGCCGATTACGCGCAAGCCCGGCGGAGGGGAGGTCATCGACCTCGCGGCCTGGAGGGAATCGAAAGCCCGCACTCAGGCGCTGATGTAAGCGCGCTCGCGCAATCGAATAGGAATTCGTCGGCAGGCGTTGAGACCTGCCGACGCCGTGCCAGCCGTCCCTCGAACCGCTGGCACCGTCCTGCTTACCCCTTCAGGACACCCGGTTCATACCGCAGACTCGTTCCGCCCACGTCTGATCCGGATCAACCCAGCGGGCGTTGAACGGTGGATAGGGCGTGCGGTCGTGTGGAGCGCCGCGCGAAGTCGCGCAATCAGCTTCGCGGCGTGGTGATCCACGCTCGTTCAGGAGCGAAATTTTCAGGATTGAAATGGTGCCGCAAACAGGACTCGAACCTGTGACCCCGTCATTACGAATGACGTGCTCTACCAACTGAGCTATTGCGGCTTGTGCCACCGTCTCCATGCCGGGAGCGTTGCCCCGGCCAAAGCAGCGCGCCTTGATAGGCCGAAACGGCCGGCTGTTCAAGGCCCAGCTTGCGGCAAATTCTACCGCATCGCGGCCCCGATGCCGCCTATTCAGGGCCTGGCGCGGGCGCTCCGCTCCGATCCACTGCTTTTCGGGAACCCTGCTTGGGTGTCAAAGCGTTGGATAGGTCAAAACCCCACCATGCTTACCCAACGGAGGGGAGCAACCATGCCAGCGCGGAACGCCGTTCTGGTCGATCTGATTGCGCGCATGCGCCAGCCCATCAACGTGCGGGACCTCGCCAACGAGGAGGCGCTGCGCATTATGGTGCGCCTCGGCCTTGCCCACCCGATGACGCTTGCGGCCGCGCTCAAAGTCGTGGCGTCGGAGATGCCGCATGGGCGCATGTCGGAAATCGAGGCGACGGCGCGGGCGCTGCACGCGAAACTGCTACGCCGTCATGACGAGCCGGAAACGCCGCAATGATCCATCCCCCAGCTAGAGCTGCCAGACGGAGGTGCGCTTGATCTCGGCGTCCTCCAGCTCGCGCGTGACAGGAACCTGGTATTCGGCCGCGCGCGAAAAGAGCCCGTTCGGAAAATAACTGCGCTTGGGATCTCCGATCAGCACACGCGCGCCGGAGGCTGCAGCCTTCTCGACGTAGGATGTGACGCGCGCCGCAAGCTCGCGCTCATAAAAGAGATCGCCGACCAGCACGATATTGGCGGGATCGGGATCGCGAGCCAATAGGTCTTCCTGCGTGACGCTCACCTCGACGCCATTCAGCGCCGCGTTGAGGCGGACGGCGGCGAGCGAGAAGGCGTCGATGTCGGCCGCGAGAACGCGTCCCGCGCCCGCAAGCTTCGCGGCGATGGCCGTGAGACCGGAGCCCGACCCCAGATCGATGACCGATCCACCAGCCACAAGGGGCGTGTTGTCGAGGAGATAGCGCGCAAGCGCCTGACCGCCGGCCCAAGCGAACGCCCAGAACGGCGGCGGCACGTTTATCTCGCCCAACTCTTCCTCGGTCTTCTGCCAGATCGGCAGGCTTTCCTCGGCGAGATGCAGGCGGATCTCCGGCACCAGCGGCGGGCTCAAGATGCGGGTATTGGCGGCTATGAAGGCCTCGGGCGAGCTGCTCATCCCTAGGCTTTTTTGGATTTCTTGGCGGCGGACGGCTTCGGCGGCGCAAGGCCGGCCATGCGGCAAACCTCCGCCCATTCCGCGTCCGTCACGGGCTGCACGGAAAGACGCGCAGTGGTGACGAGCTTCATTTCGGCAAGCTTCGGATTTGCCTTGATGTCGGCCAGAGAAACCGGCTTCGGCAGCGGCTCGACTGCGCGGACGTCGACGCATTGCCAGGCGCCGGTGTCGTCGGTCTGATCGGGATGGGCGAGTGCGATCACCTCGAGGATGCCGACGGCCTCCTTGCCGATGTTCGAGTGATAGAAGAAGCCGAGGTCGCCGATCTGCATGGCGCGCATGTTGTTGCGGGCCTGGAAGTTGCGCACGCCGGTCCACGGCTCGCCCTTTGCACCCTTGGCGACGAGCTGGTCCCAGGAGAAGGCGTCGGGTTCGGATTTCAGAAGCCAATAGGCCATGGCGCAGTGCCTCGTCGTTGCCGTGGCCGGCACCTTACGCGATCCGGGCGGCACCTCAACCCCGAGGCTTTCAATCCTCGGCCTTGAACGGACGGCGCATGAGGCCCGAGATCGCATCATCCACCGAAAGGCGACCTTCGAGCACCGCGTGCACGGCCTCGGTGATCGGCATCTCGACGCGCTTCTCGTCGGCGAGGCGCACGACTGCCGCTGCCGTGAATACGCCCTCAGTGACGGCGACGCGGGCGCCGAGCACGGCGCTCAAGCTTTCGCCCTGCCCCAGCGCGCGACCGAGGCTCATGTTACGAGACTGTGGGCTACCACACGTCAATACGAGATCGCCGAGACCCGAAAGGCCCATCATTGTTTCTGGCTTGGCACCCAGCGCACGGCCGAGGCGGCGCATTTCGGCAAAGCCGCGCGTCACGATGGCGGCATGCGCACTGGCGCCAAGCCCCTTGCCGTGCACGATGCCGGCGGCAATCGCCAGCACGTTCTTCAGCGCGCCCCCAAGCTCGACGCCGACGACATCCTCTGACCAATAGAGCCGGATCTGGCGATCGCCCAGACGTTCAGCCAACAGCCGTCCGAGAACCTCGTTGCGGCAAGCGATGGTAAGCGCCGCGGGCAGCCCCCGCGCCACGTCGGCAGCGAAGCTCGGCCCCGAAAGCACGGCCGTCGTCATGTCGGGGAGCGTTTCAGCGACGACCTCGCCCATCAGCTTGCCGGTCGCCTGCTCGACGCCCTTGGCGCAAACGATCAAAGGCTGTCCCGGGCGGACGAGACGCGCGAGCGTCGCCGTCACCGAGCGCACATGCTGGGCGGGGCACACGAGCAGGATGGCGTCGGACGCCGCGCAGTCCTCAAGTTTCGACGTCGCCTTGAGGCGTGGATCGAGTGCAATACCCGGCAGAAACGCGCGGTTGACGAGACGCTCGTTGATGTCGCTCACGGTCTCAGCTTCGCGCGCCCACAAGATCACGTCGCGACCGGCGAGCGTCAGCGTTTGCGCCAGCGCCGTTCCCCAGGCGCCGCCGCCGATCACGGCGATGCGGTTTATCGTCATGGCTTCGCGCTCTCCTCTCGCGTCGCTCCGACTTCGGATCGACCCCCAACCTTACTTATGCTCTACCGTATCTTTATCACGCCTTGACGCCTGCCCCGATGGCGGCCGGCGCGTCGGGATCGAGCGGCCAGCGTGGCTTGGCGGCAAAATCGAGCCCGTCGACGAGCCCCAAAGCCAGGCGTTCGGCACCGGCCCAAGCGATCATGGCCCCGTTATCGGTGCAAAGCGATGGCGGCGGAACGGCAAGGCGATAGCCCCGTGCCTCGGCCAATGTCGATAGAGCGGCGGCGATCTTGCGATTTGCGGCAACGCCGCCCGCGATCGTAAGCCATTTTTGCTGGCCGGGCGCGAACGCCCCTTCCGCCATTTCCATCGCGCGGCCAACGCGATCGGACACGACCTCGCAAACGGCCGCCTCGAACGCGGCGCAGAGGTCGGAGATATCCTGATCCGACAGCGGAGCGGCTGCCTCGGCGCGCTGGCGCAGCGCGGTCTTGAGGCCCGCCAGCGAAAAATGCGGTTCGGCGCGCCCGAGCATGGGCCGCGGCAGCGGAAAGCGAGACGGGTCTCCGGAGCGGGCGGCCTTTTCGACTTCCGGGCCACCGGGATAGCCGAGCCCGAGGAGCTTCGCGGTCTTGTCGAAGGCTTCGCCGATGGCGTCGTCGATCGTCGTTCCAAGACGGCGATAGCGGCCGACGCCTTCCACCAGCAAAGTCTGGGTGTGACCGCCGGAGACGAGCAGCATCAGGTAGGGCGGAGTGATGCCGTCGGTCAGACCGACCGTCAATGCGTGGGCCTCGAGATGATTGATTGCCAGGAACGGCTTGCCGGCGGCCAATGCCAGGGTCTTGCCGGTGACCAGCCCGACGACGAGGCCGCCATTGAGGCCAGGGCCAGCGGTCGCGGCGATGCCGGAAAGATCGGCCAAGCTGACGTTGGCCTCGGCGAGGGCTGTCTTGATAATGGCATCCAGGCATTCGACATGGGCGCGAGCCGCGATCTCGGGCACTACGCCGCCGTAAGGGCGGTGCTCGTCGAGCTGGGAGCGCACAACGTTCGACAACACCCGGCCGCGGCCGTCGCCCTCGCGAAGCACAATGGCGGCGGCGGTCTCGTCGCAGCTCGTCTCGATGCCGAGGACGACGAGAGGCTGCCGAGAATGGCCCGATTTACTGTCTTCGTCCGGCACGCGACTGTCCTGTTTGCGTTCAAGTGCCGAGAGGGGCATTAATGGCGCCGCCCGGTCCGTGGCCCTAACATTTGGAGCCTAAGTTTTGCAAGCTCGCACCCTTCGTATCGGTACCCGCGGATCTCCGCTTGCCCTCGCCCAGGCGTATGAAACGCGCGGTCGACTGATGGCCGCGCACCGCCTTCCGGAAGAAGCTTTCGAAATCCGGACCTACAAGACGACGGGCGATGTGATCCAGGATCGGCCGCTGGCGGAAGTGGGCGGAAAAGGCCTTTTTACCAAGGAGCTCGAAGACGCGCTGCTCAAGCGTGAGATCGACCTGGCCGTGCATTCCATGAAGGATATGCAGACGGAGCTGCCGGAGGGGCTCGGGATCGGGGCCGTGCTGCCGCGCGAAGACGTGCGCGATGCGTTCATTTCGCTCAAGTATCCCTCCCTCGATGCGCTTCCCCAGGGAGCCGTGGTTGGAACATCGAGCCTCAGACGGCAAGCGCAGGTAAAGCGGGTGCGGCCCGATCTGGAAGTGGTCGGATTTCGCGGCAACGTCCAGACGCGGCTGCGCAAGCTCTCGGACGGCGTGGCGGATGCGACGCTGCTGGCGTGTGCCGGCCTGAAGCGGCTCGGAATGGCCGACCGCATCACCTCCGAAATCGAGACCGATCAGATGCTGCCGGCCGTGGCGCAGGGGGCCATTGCGATCGAAATCCAACTCGACGACGAAGACACGGCGCGGCTCCTGGCTCCGCTCAATCACGAGGAAACTGCGCTCTGCGTGACGGCCGAGCGCGCTTTCCTCACGCGGCTCGAAGGCTCGTGCCGGACGCCAATCGCGGGACTCGCTACGCTTCACGGCGGCACCCTACAATTCCGCGGCATGACGTTCTCGATCGACGGGGCGGAGTGCTTTGAAATCAAGCTCGAAGCGCCGGCCGGCGATGCGGAAGCGCTTGGACTTGCCGCCGCGGACGCGCTGCTCAAGCGCGGGGCGCACGCGCATCTCGGCCGGGCCTCCTGATGCATCTCCTGATGACGAGACCGGAGACGGAGGGCGAAGCCGATCCGCTCGAAACCTCGCTCATTGCCAGCGGGCACCGGGTCACGCGCGCGCCGCTGCTCGCGGTCACCTATTCCGGAACGATTCCGGCGCTCGACGGCGTGCAGGGGCTGATCGCCACCAGCCGAAATGGGCTCAAGGCGATTGCAAACTCGTTGCCGCCGTCAGCGCTTACGCTTCCGCTACTTGCCGTTGGCCCGGCGACGGCCGCGCTCGGCCGAAGCCTCGGGTTCCGGCGGGTGATCGAGGGCGCGGGGACGGGACAGGCGCTACATGAGCTGATCGCAGCCACAGTGTGCCCCGAGGCGGGATCTCTCGTGCACCTAGCCGGAGATAAGCTGGCCTACGACCTCAAAGGCGCCTTGGGGGCCGACGGCTTCTCGGTCCACACGGAAGTTGTTTACCAAACCCGTGAGGCGGGCGAATTTCCCGCTTCGGTCGTCGATACATTTCGAGCAGGCGGGTTCGACGGGGTCATCCTGATGTCACCTCGAACCGCCAGGGTTTACGCGCGTTTGATCCATGCGTCGGGGCTCTCCAGCGCGGTCGGCTCCGCGGTTCATTTCTGCCTTTCGGAAGCAGTCGGGCAGGAACTCGCCGGGCTGGCGCCAGTTAGAATTGAAGTCGCTCGCTTGCCGAATTCGCAAGAAATGCTTGCTCTCATTGCCCACGAGGCGTCAGACTCTTCCTAGGTCCCGCCTCTCCCCCCGAGGCCCGACCTTAGCTCTTGTTTGGTCGTGCCTCTCGTCGGAAAACGGCTCGGCGTCCCGGATCCGGTTCGGGACAGGCTTTTTCCCGAAGCGCGACTTAAGCCCCTGGAGACCCTGCTCCCATGACCGACAAGCCCGATCCCGCGAAGGATGCTGGCCGGACCGACAGTTCTGGCGCGAAGCGTCCGCACGCGACGCTCGATCTCAAGGCGACGGAGGTTAAGTCGCCGCAGCCTTCGCAGCCGACACCTGCAGGGACCAGCGCAAGCGCGACATCCTCCGCGTCCTCGACCTCATCGGGCACGCCGTCGGCGACCGCCTCTTCAAGCAGCACGCCAACGGGCGGTGCTGGTGGCTCGGGCGGTGCTTCGCCGTCTGCTGCAAAGCCGGCTTCGTCCACAGCGGGTGCGCCGGGCTCGGCCGCGAAGCCTGCCGCGACTGCCGCCAAGGATGCGCCGCCGAAATCGCCCGCGACATCCGCCACTGCGAAGCCTGCCAAATCGGGCGGCGGATTTTTCTCGCATCTCGCGGCCGGTTTGATCGGCGGCGGGCTCGTATATGCGGGCACGGCTTATCTCGATCCGTCGTGGCTCCCCAAGGGGGGCGCCGGTCAATCGCAGCTCGCGGATCGGATCGCAGCCCTTGAGGCCGCCGCCAAGGACAACGGTGGCGTCACGGCGCTCAACAGCAAGCTCGCCGACGCGGAAGCTCGCCTCGCAAAGCTCGACCAGCTCGAACAGAGCCTCGCCGCGCTCAATAGCGCGCAGGGAACGCTTCAGGCCGAAACGAAATCGCTAATGGAGGCCGCGCAACGCGGCGACAGCGCTGCGGCTGCCGAACGGCTCTCGAAGCTCGAAGAACAGCTATCGATCATCGCGTCGACGGCTCCGGCTTCTGATGGACGCGTCCCGCAGGTCGCCGCACTCGCCGGAAAGATCTCGGATCTCGAATCCTCTCTCTCGGCCCAGATCGCGGCCCTGCGCAAGAGCCTGCCCACGGAAGTCGACGAGCGGATCGCGACGACGCAGGAAGCCAGCGAAGCCGCCAAGTCGGCAACGACGCGGCTCGATCGCGAGCTGGCGCAGATCCGCACGGAGCAGGCTCGCGGCGCCCAGAAGATCGAAACCGCAAAGGCCGACACGGATCGCCTTTCCGCGGCTGTCGACGCCGTCAAGGAAGAGACCGGCAAGCTTTCAAGCGCGTTCGGTGAACTGCGCGGCGCCGTCGAAGGCCAGCTCAAGTCGGCCGCAAAGCCGGCCGACGTCGCCGCTGCCGTGGCGCCGGTCGCGGGCAAGCTTTCGGAACTCGAAAAGAACGTGCAGAGCGTCGTCAAGAGCGAGGAAAGCCGCAAGCAGAACGCCGAGCGGATCGTGCTCTCGCTCGAGCTTTCGAACCTCAAGCGCGCGCTCGATCGCGGCCAGGGACAGGGCTATGCGGCCGAACTCGCCGAAGTCCAGAAGGTGGCCGGCGGGCAGATTGATCTCAGCGTGCTCGAACGCTTCAAAGACAATGGCGTCGCGACCGTCGCCGAACTCAAGGCCGGGTTCCGCCCTGTCATGAACGCCGCGATCGACGCCGACCTAGAGCCCGCGGACGGCTCTGTGCTCGACCGGCTGCTGGCGGGCGCCAAATCCGTCGTGCGGGTTCGCAAGATCAGCCACGACGCGGAAGACAACAGCGCAGAAGCCGTGGTCGCCCGCATCGAGACTGCCCTCAACGACGGACGGCTCGGCGACGTGCTCACGCTCGCCAAGACGCTGCCGCAACGGGCGCAGGCGCCGCTCGACGACTGGCTGATCAAGGTCACCGCCCGCCATTCCGTCGATCAGGCCATCGCCAAGGTCGAGGACCGGCTCAAGGCATCGCTGTCGGGTGCTGAAGCCGCGCCCGCCGCTCCCGCTGCCGTGCAGAACTGAGAGGATCGCGGCCGATGACACGTCTCGTCCTTTTTCTTCTCGGTGTGATCGCGTTGGCGACAGGCCTCGCGTGGCTTGCCGATCGCCCGGGATCGTTGCTCGTCACCTGGCAGGGCTATGAAATCGAAACCAGCGTATTCCGCGCGGTCGTGATCTTTGCGGCTCTCATCGGGTTTGCGCTGCTCGTCTGGACGATCCTGTCTCAGATCTGGTCGAGCCCGGCGGCGGTCAGCCACTTCCTCACGCGGCGGCGCCAGAGGCGCGGCCTCGACGCGCTTTCGAGCGGCATGATCGCGATCGGCGCGGGCGACCGCTCGATGGCGACGCGCTATGCGCTGCAGGCGCGGAAATCGCTACCGAACGAACCCCTGACGCACCTTCTGCGCGCGCAGGCGGCGCAGCTTTCCGGAGACAAGACGACGGCGCGGCGCATCTTCGAAGCCATGCTGGCCTCTCCCGATACCGAGCAGCTCGGCTTGCGCGGACTGTTCCTCGAAGCCGGACGCGAAGGCGAGCGGGAAGCGCAGCGGCAGTTCGCCGAGCGGGCGCTCAAGCTCAATCCGAAGCTGTCGTGGCCAGTGGAGGCGCTGTTCGATCTCCAGTGCAAGGCCGGAGACTGGGCGGGCGCATTGCAAACCCTCGCGCTGGCCAAGCGGCATCATCACCTGGAGCGACCGGATTCGGATCGCCGCCGCGCGGTGCTTCTGACGGCGCAGGCACAGCCGCTCGAGGAGGACGATCCCGACAAGGCGCTGACGCTGGCGCTCGAAGCGCACGGGCTCGCGCCTTCGCTAATCCCGGCTGCCGGCATCGCCGGGCGCCTGCTCGCGGCGCGCGGAAACACGCCGCGCGCGGCAAAGGTGATCCAAAAGACCTGGGCCAAGTCCCCGCATCCAGAGCTTGCAACCGCCTATGCCTACGCCCGCATCGGCGACAGCCCGCGCGACCGTCTCGACCGCGTGAAGCAGCTGTTCGCGCTCAACCCGCATTCGATCGAAAGCTCGATCGCGGTGGCGCTGGCCGCGATCGAAGCACACGACTACGCGGAGGCGCGGCGCATCCTGCAGCCGTTCACCGAAACCGGGCTGACGCGCCGGGTGGCGGCGCTGCTCGCCCGGACCGAAGCCGAGGAGAGCGGCGACAAGGGGCGCGCGCGCGAGTGGCTGGCCCGCGCCGCAACCGCCCCGCGCGACGCCGCGTGGATGGCCGACGGCGTCGTTTCCGACCGCTGGGCGGCGATCTCGCCGGTGACGGGCGCGCTCGACGCGTTCGAGTGGCGGGTTCCGGTCGAGGATGTCGAGGGCGGCGAAGACCGCATTCTCGGTAGCGACCTCACCGAATTCATCGCATCCGGCGAGCCGGATACCGTGATCGCCAAGGCGGAAGCAATTTCGATCGAGCCGGAACCGAAGACCGCACGCTCTGCGGACACTCCGGAGCCCAAAACCGCGCCGCCGGTCAAGACGGCGCAGCCCGTCAAGGATGTCGTGGCACCTGCCGCGGCCTCGGCACCCGAGACGGCCGCGCAACGTCCGGATGATGGCGGCGAGGCACCCGCTCAGGCGCGCGGCGAACGAACGCGGATCTTCACGCCTTCGCACGCTCCCGACGATCCGGGGCTCGATCCGGACGACGAAGACAGCCCTTCGTTCCGAGCTACCACCGGCTCGTTCAAGCCTGTCTGACGGAGCGATGCCCCCCGCGATCCTGCGTAGGGGCCTGACGCTCGGGTAGGCACATCAATGCGGTGCCCACCCGTTGAGCAGTTTTGACCGCCTGATCCAAATCAATGTGAGCCGACAGGCCCCGATCCACTCATGCTTCGATATGCATTCGACCAAGGGGGAAGTTGTGGCGCGCTCCCCGTTTGCCCATAATGACGGCAACAATAACCGGTTCCGGGAGGAATTAACGATGTCGGACAAGGCGTATCCTGTTACGCCCGAATGGGCGAGCCGTGCGTGGCTTGACGATGCCAAATACAAAGCGCTCTACGAGCGCTCAGTGAAGGATCCCGACGGCTTCTGGGGCGAACAAGGCCGCCGCCTCGATTGGATCAAGCCTTACACCAAGGTCAAGAACACGAGCTACGCGCCGGATAACGTTTCGATCAAGTGGTTCGAGGACGGCACGCTCAACGTTTCGGCCAACTGTATCGACCGGCATCTCGCGACACGCGGCGATCAGGTCGCGATCATCTGGGAAGGCGACGACCCGACCCAAGGCGAGACGATCACTTATCGCCAGCTGCATGAGCGGGTTTCGAAGTTTGCCAACGTGCTCAAGGCGCATGGCGTCAAAAAGGGCGATCGCGTCACCATCTATCTGCCGATGATCCCGGAAGCGGCCTACGCCATGCTCGCATCGGCCCGGATCGGCGCCATCCACTCGATCGTTTTCGCGGGCTTCTCACCAGACAGCCTCGCCGGCCGCATCGAGGATGCACGCTCCAAGTTCATCATCACGGCCGACGAAGGCCTGCGCGGCGGCAAGCCGGTTCCGCTCAAAAAGAACACCGACGAAGCCCTCAAGAAGTGCGCCGCGGGCGATGAGAAGGTGCTCGTCGTGCGCCGGACCGGCAACCCGGTCGCGTGGACCGGCGGGCGGGACCTCTGGCTCCACGAGGAGCTCGAGAAGGTGTCGGCCGATTGCCCGCCAGTGGAAGTCAACGCGGAAGATCCGCTGTTCATCCTCTACACCTCGGGCTCGACTGGAAAGCCCAAGGGCGTCGTGCACACGACCGGCGGCTATCTGACCTTCGCGGCAATCACCCACCAGTACGTGTTCGACTATCACGACGGCGACATCTACTGGTGCACTGCGGACGTCGGCTGGGTGACCGGCCACAGCTACATCGTGTACGGGCCGCTTGCCAACGGCGCCACGACGCTGATGTTCGAAGGTATTCCGACCTATCCAACAGCCTCGCGCTTCTGGAACGTGGTCGACAAGTGGAAGGTCAACATCTTCTACACCGCGCCGACCGCGATCCGCTCGCTGATGGGCGCAGGCGACGACCTCGTGAAGAAGACCGACCGCTCGTCACTGCGCCTGCTCGGCAGCGTCGGCGAACCGATCAACCCGGAAGCGTGGGAGTGGTATCACCGCGTCGTCGGCGAACACCGCTGCCCGATCGTCGACACCTGGTGGCAGACGGAAACCGGCGGCATCCTCATCACGCCGCTGCCCGGCGCAACGGCACTCAAGCCCGGCTCGGCGACGCGTCCATTCTTTGGCGTGCAGCCGGCGCTTGTCGATGAGAAGGGCGGCGTCCTCGAAGGCGCGGCACAGGGCAACCTCGTTATCCTCGACAGCTGGCCCGGACAGGCGCGCACGCTCTACGGCGATCACGATCGCTTCGTGCAAACCTACTTCAGCACCTATCCCGGCACGTATTTCACCGGCGACGGCTGCCGGCGCGACGAGGACGGCTACTACTGGATCACGGGCCGCGTCGACGACGTCATCAACGTCTCGGGCCATCGCATGGGTACGGCAGAAGTCGAGAGCGCGCTCGTCGGTCATCCGAAGGTGGCGGAAGCGGCCGTCGTCGGCTATCCGCACGACCTCAAGGGGCAAGGCATCTACTGCTACGTGACCTTGAACGCCGGAGAGGATCCGACCGAGGAGCTGCGCAAGGAGCTGGTGCAGCACGTACGCCGCGAAATCGGTCCGATCGCTTCACCCGACGTCGTACAATTTGCGCCGGGTCTTCCCAAGACGCGTTCGGGCAAGATCATGCGCCGCATCCTGCGCAAGATCGCGGAGAACGAGTTCGGCAGCCTGGGCGACACCTCGACGCTGGCCGATCCGTCGGTCGTCGACGACCTGATCCAGAACCGCAAAGCCGGGTAGGCTTCGCCATCACCTCAATTGAAAAGGGCCGCTCAAACCGAGCGGCCCTTTTTTAGTTTCAGGCAAGGCCACGCTTCTTGAGCAGGCCTTCGATCTCAGGCGGGCGGCCGCGGAAGGCCACATACGCGTCGAGCGCATCCTGCCGGTTGCCGGCGGCGTAGATGTTGGCCTTGAGCTTATTTGCGGTCTTGCGGTCGAAGATGTTGCCACTCTCTTTGAAGGCCGCGAACGCGTCGGCATCCATCACCTCCGACCACAGGTAGCTGTAGTAGCCGGCCGCATAGCCGCCGATGATGTGCTGGAAATGCGGAATGCGATGGCGCGGCACGATCTCGGCCGGCATCCCGATCCGCGCCAGGATCTCGCTCTCGAAGGCATCGACATCGAGCCCCTTGGTGTCGGTGAGCGTATGCAGCTCAAGATCGAGCAGGGTCGAGGCCGTGTATTCGACTGTCTGGAAGCCCTGATTGAAGGTGCGTGCGGCTTCGAGCTGCTTCAGCAAGCGCTCCGGGATGGGCTTGCCGGTTTTGGCATTGAGGGCGAAGCGCTTCAGAACTTCCGGCTCGGACAGCCAGTGCTCGTAGAGCTGCGAGGGCAGCTCTACGAAGTCGTGCAGCACGTTGGTCATCGCGAGCGACGGATAGGTGACATCGGACAAGAGCCCATGCAGCCCGTGTCCCAGCTCGTGGAACAGCGTCCGCGCGTCATCGAATGACAGCAGCGTCGGAGTGCCGGGCGCGCCGCGCGCGACGCTCATCACGTTGACGACGATGGGGCGGATGTTGCCGCCGAGCTTGTGCTGGCCGCGATAGGACGACATCCAGGCGCCGGAACGCTTCGAGGGGCGCGCGAAGTAGTCGCCATAGAACACCCCGACGTGCTCGCCGGATTTGGTCTTTACCTCCCAGGCGCGCACATCCTCATGATAGACGGGGATATCGGTGCGCTCCTCGAAGACGATGCCGAACAGCTTACCGGCAGTGTCGAAGGCAGCTTCGAGAACGTTGTCGAGCACGAGGTAGGAGCGAACCTCGGCCTCGTCCAGGTCGTAGCGAGCCTTGCGCTCCTTCTCGGCATAGTAGCGCCAGTCCCAGGCCGCGATCTTGAAGTTGCCGCCCTCGGCGCGGGCGCGCTTCTCGAGGGCGTCACGCTCCTCGCGGGCGCGCCGGAGCGCCGGAGGCCAGACCTTGTCGAGAAGGCCGCGCACCTCGGCGGGCGTCTTGGCCATTGTATCCTCGAGCACGTAGGCCGCGAAGGTCTCGAAGCCGAGCAGGCGCGCCAGCTCACTGCGCAACGCCATCATCTCGACGACGATCTTGCGGTTATCGGTCTTGCCACCCAACTCGCCGCGCTTGATCCAGGCTTTCCAGGCTTCCTCGCGCAGGTCGCGGCGGGCAGAGAACTGCAGAAACGGCTCGACGCTGGAGCGGGCCAACGTGATGGCGTGACGGCCGGGCTTGCCGAGATCGGTGGCGGTCTGAGCGGCGGCATCCCGAACGGAATCCGGCAGGCCGGCGAGATCGCGCTCACCCTCCAGGATAAGGTGCCACGCCTGCTCGTCAGCGAGCACGTTCTGGGTGAAGGCGGTGCCGAGGGTGGCAAGTTCTGTATTGATCTCGGCGACGCGCTTCCTGGTCTTGGCGTCGAGCTTGGCGCCCGCGCGCACGAAACCTTTGTAAGTGCGCTCGAGCACGCGCAAGGCCTCGGCATCGAGGTCGAGATCGGCGCGGCGCTCGTGGAGATCGGCGATGCGCAGGAACAGGCGGCGATTAAGCAGAACCGCGCTTTGATGCTTGGCGAGGCGGGGAGAGATGTCGCGCTCGATTTGCTGCAGCGCCTCGTTGGTGTCGGCACTTGCAAGATTGAAGAACACTTCCGCGACCTTGCTCAGAAGGACGCCGCTCTTCTCCAGCGCAACGATGGTGTTGGCAAACGTGGGCTTGGCGGCGCGGCCGGCGATTTCGGCAATCTCGGCCTTGTGAGCTTTCAGCGCGGCATTGAACGCGGGTGGGAAATGGCGCGGCTCGATCGACGCGAAGGGCGGGACCTTGAACGGCGTGCGCCAGGAGGCGAGAAGCGGATTTTGCTGCTTTGCGCCAGACTTCGCGGGTTTGCCGAGTGCTTTCGCCATTTCGATCCTCTCTCTCAACCAAGCCAGCGATCGATAGCGGATCACCGGGCTTCCCGCAAAGGCCTTCGCGGCCGTTCGGGATCCCAAAACGACAAAGAGCCGGTGGGGGACCAGCTCTTTGCATAGGGCAGGAGAGGGATTGGAGGCTGACCCGCCCGGCTTCCATGTTCCGATCGGATTGGGGGCTCAAGTTTCCTGACCGGAGATGGCCGCCGGGCGGGGGGTCAACACTTGAAAGAATGGACTCGATTCTGGGCAGGCTCACGGCGGCATCGCGACGCCAATCCGGCGCCACAGAGAATTTTCTGTGCTGGTCGGCATTCTCCTGGAGAGGAGAAACGGGAGTTTGCGAAGGAAGGAGGGGGGAGATGGCCCGGTCCAGGGAGATTCGCCACGGATTGGGGGCTTGGGGGCGTTAAATCCGAGGCGGTGATGGACCGGGCCGGGGCGCTGATGTTGTCATCGTTGCGCATCAATGCGGCCCGCCAAAGGACGCTTTGTGGCATCGATGTGAAATGTTGGCGCTTGAAAAATCCCGGCCCTGGCGCGATCATGACTCACGGCTGAAGGGAGGCGCGCTTGAGCGAATCCGATCCCATACGTTTCCGCCCGCGCGATACGGGCGTTCGTTTGCGTTCCCAAGGTCCCGCCAATTCATCCTCCGCCGCTGCCTCCCGCAACAGTGCGCCGGTCGTGGCATTCAACCGCTCCGAACTCGATGCCATTCTGGCCGTCTACGCCCGCAAAGTGGCAGCAGGCGAATGGCGCGACTATGCGCTCGAGATGGGACGCGAGAAGGCGGTGTTCGCGATCTTCCAGCGCACGTCGGAGTATCCGCTGTTCCGGGTGGAGAAATGCCCACGCCTCGCGCGGCGGCAGGGGGCTTACAGCGTGGTGCTCAGAAGCGGCGTCATCCTGAAGCGCGGGCACGATCTCGCGCGCGTGCTGCTCGCCTGCGAGAGCGTCAAGCTCAGCCATTAGGTAGCAGCAGGGTGTCGGCTGTGTTCGGCGCCCTGGCGCGTCAACCAGCACCGCCAAAAGAAAAGGCCCCGCCGCGAGGCGAGGCCTTTCCGATTGCAGGGTGTTGGCCTGAACCTTACTCGCGGTCGCCCATCAGCGACAGCAGGTTCACGAAGAGGCCGATGAAGTCCTGGTACAGCGACAGAGCGCCGAAGATCGAAGCCTTGGCGGCAGCTTCCGCATTGCCAGCAACCTCGAAGTAGGTGTCCTTGATGCGCTGCGTATCGTAGGCGGTGAAGCCGGCGAACACGAGAACACCAATCACCGAGATTGCGAAGCTCATGGCACTCGACTGCGTGAAGATGTTCACGAGGCTCGCGATGATGACACCGATGAGGCCCATGAACAGGAACGAGCCCCAGCCCGAAATGTCCTTCTTCGTCGTATAGCCCCAGATGCTAAGACCAGCAAACGTGGCGGCCGAGATGAAGAACACGTTGGCGATCGACGAGCCGGTGAAGACCAGAAGGATCGACGAAAGCGACGCGCCAACCAGCGCGGCATAGATCCAGAACGAAGTCTGGGCGGCGCCGACGCTCATGCTATTCGCCTTGAAGGCGAAGAAGAACACGAATGCGAGAGGCGCGAAGAACAGAACCCACTTCAGGGGTGTCGTGTAGATTGCCTGGCCGAACGCCGTCAGCGCCTTGGCGCCGGTCGTCGGATCCACGGTTACAGCGAGCGAGAAGACAAGATAGGCGATGATGCCGGTCAGCGCGACGCCACCCGCCATGTAGTTGTAGACGCCCAGCATGTATGAACGCAGACCCTCGTCGACGTCGGCCCGGCCGACGGTCGTCGGATGCGTATATCTGCTGTCAAACTGTGCCATCGTGTTGCAAGCCCCTTAAAGACCTCTAGCGCAAATTCAATTTGCCCTTGGGATATTGGAACAAGGCCAACCGCTTTCAAGACTTGAAAGCGGAAACCCATCCTGCCGGGCAATTGCGATCATTCATAAGGCATTTCGCCCGGATTGTTAATCTTGAGTGATCAAGAAAATACCTAGGTAGTGCGCCATCCGGCCTTATGAAAGCTTGGTTTTATTGGGATCTTAGGGTTGCAGCAGGCTTCGCGCGCAGCACTGCCCAGGTGCCCAATGAACCGAACAAAAGAACTAGGCCGATGGAAACGGCCAGCGCTTTCAAAACGGCATCCACGCTGAAGGTGAAGGGGATCTTCATGACCTCGCCAACCGCGATCCAGGCCGCAAACGCACCAAGTCCGATCGCAAATACACCGGCAATCGTGGCGAGCAGCAGATACTCGGCCACGTGGGACAGCAGCACGCGCCGGCGCGTGGCGCCGAGCACCTTCAGCACCACGGCCTCCAGCACGCGCCGCCGCTGAGCGGTGGCGAGCGCGCCGGCCAACACCAGGGCACCGGCAATCAAGGTCACGCCCCCTGCAACGCGTACCGCTACCATGACCTTCTCCAGGATGGCGGTTGCAGCGTTCAGCGCATCCTTGACGCGTATGACGGTGACGGTCGGAAACGCCTTGCCGACGGCGCGGCCGAGGTTGGCTTCGGTTTCGAGCGGCACGCCATCTGGCAAGCTGACGGTCGCCAGCAGGTTGTGAGGAGCCCCCTTGAGGGCATTCGCCGAGAACACCATGACGAAATTGAGGGTCAGGCTTTCCCACTTCACCTCGCGCAGATTGGCGATGCGCGCGGTGAGATCGCGACCCAGCACGTTGACCTTCACCTGGTCGCCGATGCCGATACCGAGATGGCGCGCGAGCTCACGCTCGAACGAGACCAGAGGCTCGCCGTCGTAGCCCTCCGGCCACCACTCTCCGGCGACGAGATTGGAGCCTTCGGGAAGGGTATCGGAATAGGTGAGGCCGCGGTCTCCGTTGAGAACCCACTGCGCTTCCGGCGGCGGCTTGAACTCCTCGACCTTGCGGCCCTTGAGCTCGACCAGGCGCCCCCGCAGCATCGGGGCCTCCGTCAGGTGGGCGCCCGGCGCCTCGCGCCCGACGACGCGAGACAGCTCCTCCGCGTCCGACTTCGGAATATCGAGCAGGAAATAGCTTGGCGCTTTCTTCGGCAATCGACCCGTCAGTTCCTCGACGAGGGAGGCATCGGCGAGTGCGACGGCCACCAGAAGCGACAGACCGGAGCCGAGCGACACCACGACCGAGCGCGTCAGACCACCCGGTGCGCCGAGATTCCCGATGGCCAGAGCCAGCTCGGGCCATTTGGGACGGGGAATGCGCCGCGCGAGCCGTGTGACGAGGCCGCCGAGGCCGGTGAAGACCGCAAACACCAGCACCACTGCGCCGCATAAATAGAGCGCGATGCGGGTCGATTCCGCCATCATCAGCACGAAGCCCAGCAGGGTCGCTGCGATAACGGCGGTCAGCACGATGATGCCGCGGCGCGGCCAAACGGTTTCGGGCGCGACCTCATCGCGGAACAGCACGGACGGCTTGATCAGCTCCGCACGGCCCAGCGGCCACAGCGTGAAAAGCAGCGCGACGAGAAGGCCGTAAACCGCGCTCGCAATGATGCTCGTCGCCGAATAGGCAATGTCGGCCTTGATCGGCAACTGATCTCCGTAAGCCGAAATCAGGAAGTAGGGCGCCGTCACGCCGACGGCGAGACCGATCGCGATGCCGATCAGTGCGATCACCATCACCTGAAAGAGAAAGATCGTGAGCACGAGATGGCTCGTGGCGCCGATCGTCTTCATGGTGGCAATGACGTTGCGTCGCCGCTCGATGAAGGTCGCGACGGCACTCGCGATTCCGACGCCGCCGACGAGAAGCGCGGCAAGGCCAAGGAAGGTGAGGAACTGGCGGAGGCGATCGAGTGTGCGCGTCACCTGCGGAGACGGATCGCGCCGATCCCCGATGACGAAGCCCGATTGCGAAAGCTCCGTCTTTGCGCTTTCGCGAAACGCCGCCACATCGCTTGCGGCCTCAGCCGTTCCTTCGGGAAGCTTCAAGGCGTATCGCCAGCGCACGAGCGTGCCCGGCTGCACGAGGCCTGTTTTGATCAGCGTCTCATGGGATGCGAATACGCGCGGGCCGTAAGTCAGTCGGTCAGCGACGGCATCGGGCTCGTTCTTGAGCGTGGCGCGAACGACGACTTCGGTTTCGCCAATGCGGAGCTTGTCTCCGATGGCTAACCCGAGCTGGCTCAGCAGCACGGGATCGACGACGGCCCCATCGGCGGTGATCGCCTCCGCGAACGGCGCGCCTTCAACCTCCACCTCGCCGACCAGCGGATAAGCGTTATCGACAGCCTTCAACTCGACGAGCGCCTGCTGCTCGCCGTCGAGGCGGCGGGCCATGGTGCGCAACGTCGCGACCTCGCTCACGCTGCCGCGGGCTTCCATCCAGCCGCGTTCGGCATCGGTGGCGCGGGCGTGCATACGGGCGAACGTGACGTCGCCGCCAAGAATGACCGCACCCTGAGTTTCAAATCCGGAACGGAGTGCGTCCGACAGCGTGCTGACCGTGGCGATCACCGCGACGCCGAGCGCAACGCAAGCCATAAATATGTAGAAGCCGCTGAGCCCGGCGCGCAGCTCGCGCAGGGCGATACCAACGAGGCGAGAGAGGGGCAGACCCGCACGCGCACGGGGCGGAGCGGCAATGACTGTGGTTGCTGTCATGCGGCCACCACGGCCTGCTCGTCGGACACAATACGGCCATCGGCCATGCGGATCGTGCGTTCGCATTCCTTGGCGAGGCGCTCGTCGTGCGTGATCAGAACGAGGGTGGCGCCGCTTTTGCGCTTCAGCCCGAACAGGAGATCGACAACGGCGCGTCCGGTCTTGCCATCGAGATTGCCGGTCGGCTCGTCCGCGAGCAGAAGCTTCGGGCGCGGGGCAAGCGCACGGGCCAGCGCCACCCGCTGCTGCTCGCCGCCGGAGAGCTGGGCCGGGAAGTGATCGACACGCGCACCAAGGCCGACGTCATCGAGCAGCGACAAGGCCCGCTCACGCGCGCCTGTCACGCCCGCGAACTCCAGCGGAAGCGCCACGTTTTCAAGCGCCGTCATGGTCGGGATCAAGTGGAACGATTGGAACACGATGCCGACATCCTCACCGCGGGCGAGCGCCAGGCTGTCCTCGTCGAGGGCATTGAAATCGCGATCGACAACGTGCACATCCCCTGCTGTGGCTTTCTCGAGCCCGGCCAGGATCATGAGCAACGACGTCTTTCCCGACCCCGACGGCCCGACGATGGCCACCGACTGGCCGCGTGCGATGTCGAGCGTGATTCCCTTCAGGATCTCGACAACGCCGGCGCGGCTTTCGAGGCTTAGCCGGACGTCGGCAAGGCGGATGATCGGCTGGGGCACTGTTGCGAGGCTCCGTCAAAAAAGGCGGTTGGGTGCGGTAAAGAGCGGGAACGACCAGACGGGACGTTTTCCGTCTCATGAGTTGTCGGGTGGAGGTGAGGCAAAAAAATGAAGGCAAAGCAAAGTGCTTCGAGCTTCGTCGGTCAGATGGTGCGGCTCGCTGTGATCGTCAACCTCTGGATTGCCACGGGAATGGGCGTTGCCATGGCGCAAGATGAGGCAGCGCCAATCCGCATCGTCGCGTTCGGCGACAGCCTGACGGCGGGCTATGGCCTGCAACCCAGCGAAGCCTTCCCGGTGCAGCTCGCCGCGGCGCTGAAGACCAAGGGATACGCCGTCGACGTCGCAAATGCGGGCGTCTCGGGCGATACGACATCGGGCGGCCTGGAGCGGTTCGACTGGGCCATCCCCGAAGGCACCGAAGCCGTCATTCTTGAGCTTGGAGCCAACGACGCGCTGCGCGGCATCGACCCGGATCGCGCACGCGACAACCTCGATAAGATCCTGACGAAGCTTCGCGCGCGAAACATCGAGGTTCTGGTGGCGGGCATGATGGCGCCGAAGAACTGGGGCAAGGACTACGAAGCTCGCTTCGCGCCGATCTTCAGCGATCTCGCGACGAAGCACGGCGCATCGCTCTATCCGTTCTTTCTCGATGGCGTCGCGCTCGATGCCAAGCTCAACCTTCCAGACGGGTTGCACCCGACCGGCCCCGGTGTCGGCGTCATCGTCGAGCGCATTCTGCCGAAGGTCGAGGAATTGATTGGCCGCGTGCGCGAGCGGCGCACGACAGTTTCCAAGTCTTGATCTCGAGGCGACAGTCCCATGCCGCGCTTGTTTACGGGTATCGAGTTGCCGCCCCCGCTTGCGGACGCGCTGTCGGATCTCGCGATGCCGCTCGCGGGCGCGAAGTGGATCGAGCCCGAGGACATGCACATCACGTTGCGGTTCGCCGGCGACATCGACAATCCAACCGCCAACGACTTCCACGCAGCACTGTCCGGTATCGACGAACCGGCGTTCCAGATCTCACTTTCGGGATTCGGTGCGTTTGGCGGCCAACAGCCGCGCACGTTGTGGGCGGGCGTCGAGCAGAGCCCCTGGCTCGACGCATTGTGGCGGGCCAACGAACGCGCGGCGCGAAGCGCGGGCCTTACTTCGGAAAAGCATAGCTTCAAACCGCATGTGACGCTCGCCCGCCTCAAGGGTACGCGACCGGAAGCCGTCGCGCGCGTGCTGGAGCAGCTTGGCAGCTTCCGCACCGAGCCGTTCCAGGTCGAGCGGTTCGTGCTGTTCTCGTCACGGCCGAAGGTCGGCGGCGGGCCTTACGTCGTCGAGGACGCATTCGACCTGCGCGGGGCGGAGTACGCCCGGCAATGGAACGATATCTGAACGCTTTCAATGCCGCCGTTTCATCCCCTCAATCAGGACGCGCGAAAGCGATCAAGGTAAGCTATAGCGGAGTGAGAACCGGGGGGACACACCGTGCAAGACGCAGCCACGATCAGCCAAGGGACTGGCCCGGAAAGCCAGCCGATCAAAGCGGCGCCGCGGCGCGCGCTGGTGTCCTGGGTGTTATTCGATTGGGCAGCGCAACCCTACTACACGCTTGTCCTTACCTTCCTTTTTGCTCCGTATTTCGCGAACGTCGTCGCGCCGAACCCCGCCGAAGGTCAGGCACTGTGGGGCTATGCCGCCGCCGCCGCCGGTATCCTGATTGCGCTCGGTAGCCCGTTTCTCGGCGCGGTGGCCGATGGCGGCGGGCGGCGCAAGCCGTGGATCGCCGCGTTCTCCGTCGTTCTCGTCGTCAGCCTTGCAACGCTTTGGCTGGCGGTGCCGGCGGCCGATACGACGACGCTCGCTGTCGTTCTCGTGGCGTTCGTCGCAGCCACGGCAATGGCCGAATTCACCACGGTTTTCACCAACTCGATCATGCCGAGTCTGGTGCCGCATAGTCAGCTCGGACGGCTGTCCGGGACGGGCTGGGCCGTGGGTTACGCCGGAGGGCTTTTGAGCCTTGCGATCATGGCCGGGCTCGTGGTGGCCGATCCCACGAGCGGTCATACGCTGCTCGGGCTTGAACCTGTGCTGGCGCTCGATGCAGCGACCCGCGAAGGCGACCGACTGGTCGGGCCGTTCTCCGCTATTTGGTACGTGCTGTTCATGATCCCGTTCTTCCTGTTCGTGCCGGATCGCAAACGGCCGGCCGGCGCACGCGGCGACAAACCCGCACTGGCCGAGCTTTGGGAAACGCTCCGCTCGCTGCCCTCTAATCGCGACATGCTGCTGTTTCTCGTCGCGCGGATGCTTTACTCGGACGGCCTTGCGGCAATCTTCGCGTTCGGCGGCATCTACGGTGCGTCGGTATTCGGCTGGGGCGCAATGGAGCTCGGGTTGTTCGGCATCGTGCTCACGATCGCGGGCGTGTTCGGCGCGCTGATCGGCGGCGTTCTCGATGATCGCGTCGGCTCCAAGACAGTGATCGTCGTTTCGCTGCTGCTGCTGCTCGTGGGTGCGCTCGGCATTCTCTCGGTCGATCAGAACCACGTTCTCTATTTCACGGAAGTGGATCCGAAGGCTGCGGGCTCGAAGCCGTTCTCGTCGCACGGCGAGCTGGTGTTCCTCGCGTTCGCGGTGATCGTCGGCCTCGTTGCCGCGCCCGTGCAGGCGGCCAGCCGCGCACTGCTTGCGCGCCTCGCGCCGCCCGACAAGATCACGCAGTATTTCGGACTGTTCGCGTTCTCCGGAAAAGTGACCGCGTTCATGGCGCCGCTACTGGTCGCGGCCGTCACGCAAGCAACAGGCGATCAGCGTATCGGCATGGCGTCGATAGCCGTGTTTCTGATTGCAGGCTTTCTGCTGATGCTGCCCGTCCGCTCACGCTGATAACGAGGGGTGGCTTCCTATTCGGCGGCCGCAATCGACGACATCGGAATGACCTGATCCGCGGGCGCGAAACTGTCAGCGCGTGCCAGATCCCATGCGTGCCTCAACCTCAGATCGGCAACGCCCGTGAGCAACTCGCCGGGCCTCAGCATGTGGTAGAGCTCGGCGAACGTCACGACGCGATCCGGCGCGGCCCGATGCATGAAATGATAGGGTTTGAGATCGCCGGGACGATCGAGACCGGCGGCCGCGATCAGCTCAGCCAACGCCTTGACGGTTTCCTTATGGAACTGCGCGACACGCTCGGCCTTGCTCGGAACGTCGATGGCACGCTGGCGCGTGGGGTCCTGGGTGGTGACACCGGTCGGGCAGCGGCCGGTGTGGCATTGCTGGGCTTGAATGCATCCGACCGCAAACATGAAACCGCGCGCGGCGTTGCACCAATCCGCACCAAGCGCCATTACGCGCGCCATGTCGAACGCCGTCGTGATTTTGCCGGACGCACCGATCTTGATGCGATCGCGCAGGTTGGTACCGACGAGTGCCGCTTCGACGAAGCTCAAGCCATCACGCAACGGCATTCCCATATGATCCATGAACTCAAGAGGCGCTGCGCCGGTGCCGCCTTCCTTGCCGTCGACGACGATGAAATCCGGCGTGATCCCGGTTTGCAGCATCGCCTTGACGAGGGCGAGGAACTCCCAAGGATGGCCGACGCAGAGCTTGAATCCGATCGGCTTGCCGCCGGAAAGGCGGCGCAACTCAGCGATGAAGACCATCAGCTCGATCGGCGTCGAGAAGGCCGGATGGCAAGCCGGTGAGATGCAATCGCGCCCGACCGGAATGCCGCGAATCTGAGCGATCTCCTCCGTGACCTTGGCGGCCGGGAGCACGCCGCCGTGGCCGGGCTTGGCGCCTTGAGACAGCTTGATTTCCACCATCTTGACCTGCGGGTCGGCGGAGATTTCGGCAAACTTCTCAGACGAAAACGAGCCGTCCGGGTTGCGGCAGGCAAAGTAGCCTGAGCCGATCTGCAGGATGATGTCGCCGCCGTTTTCGCGGTGATAGGGCGTGAAGCCGCCCTCACCGGTGTCGTGGGCGAAGCCGCCGATCCTGGCGCCCTTGTTCAGCGAGCGAATGGCGTTTGCTGACAGCGAGCCATAGCTCATGGCCGATATGTTCAGAACGGATGCCGAATAAGGCTTCTTGCAATCCGGACCGCCGACGAGCACGCGGAACGGCTCGTGGGGCAATGGTCTCGGCGCCATCGAATGGTGCAGCCATTCGTAGCGGCTCTCGTAGACGTCATACTGGGTGCCGAAGGGACGCTTATCGAGTTCCTTCTTGGCGCGCTGATAGACGATGGCGCGCTTGTCGCGCGGAAACGGCGAGCCATCCTTGTCCGCCTCGAAAAAATACTGCCGCATCTCGGGGCGAATGTTTTCGAGCAGGAAGCGCAGGTGCGCCGTGATCGGGTAGTTGCGCAGGATGGCGTGCTTGGTTTGCAGCACGTCGCGGATACCGAGCACCGCGAAGAACAGGAAGAAGATCAGCAGCGGGCCGGTGATGTAGGCAGCGGCGGGGGCGCTCTGCCAAAAGGCGACGGCCAGCACGAGGCTGGCAACGACGGAAAACGACAGAAGGACATAGCGCGGGTAAAATGGCACAAGCAAAAGGCGCATGAGAATACCTTTGCCGATGAGTGCTGCTGCGCAGCCGTTTCAATTTCCGAATTCTACAAATGTCTCACGCAAAATATATGTCATCGGTTTTGCGGACCTGACGTCGGCCTATGCTGCGGTCAACTAAGGGTTTTTTCGGTCGTCTCGGGAGGCGACCATGAACCAGGACGGCCCCATCTGGGGGTCGTTCCAGACGCGTTGCCAGCGGAAACCGGCCTTCTCGTAGGCGCGGACCGCGCGCTCGTTCTTCACCGATGGGAACACGCAGACCGCAACTGCGAGCGTTGTCGCGAACACCTCGTCACGCAACAGACCGAGCGCCACCTGCCCGACCCCCTTGCCCCGATGCTCTTCGTCCGCGACGAAAAGATCGAGGTCCCAGGTACCGGGTTCCAGATCCTCCGGCAGGTTGTCGCCCCACAGGGTGGCGTCGACTGCGTGCGCGTAGCCAACAGGTGCGCCGTCCGCCTCGATCACGCGGCAGATCGCGTGAGCGGACGCGAGCGCCATGTTGACCTCGGCTTCCGTCGCCGAAGCCGGCCCCCACCAGTCCTGGATGTCGGGCCAAGCCAGCCAACGGCGAATGAGATCAAAATCCGCCCGCGTGGCCGGCCTCAGACTTATGCGGGGCGCATCCGTCATTAATGCCGGAAGTGGCGCATGCCGGTCAGCACCATCGTGAGGCCCTTCTCATCAGCCGCCTTGATGACTTCCTCGTCGCGCATCGAGCCGCCCGGCTGGATGACCGCGGTCGCGCCTGCCTCAGCCGCGGCCAGCAAGCCGTCGGCGAACGGGAAGAACGCATCCGACGCGACGGCCGAGCCCTTGACATCGAGCCCCGCCATCTCGGCCTTGATTGCCGCAATACGCGAGGAGTTCACGCGGCTCATCTGGCCGGCGCCGATGCCGACTGTCGCGCCGCCCTTGGCGTAGACGATGGCATTCGATTTCACGAATTTCGCGACCTTCCAAGCAAACAGGAGATCGGCCATCTCAGCCGGCGTCGGCTGGCGCTTGGTCACGACCTGCAGGCGATCGTAGACGGCGAGGTCGCTGTCCTGCACCAAAAGGCCACCGGCGACCGTGCGGGTTTCGAAGCGCTGCGCGGCGACCAAGGGCCACTCACCAGTGACCATGAGGCGAACGTTCTTTTTCGCGGCAACGGCTTCCTTGGCTTCCTCCGTGACGGACGGCGCCAGGATCACCTCGACGAACTGACGCTCAACGATTTTCGCGGCCGTCGCACCATCGAGTTCGCGGTTGAAAGCGATGATGCCGCCGAATGCCGATTCCGGATCGGTTTGATAGGCGCGATCGTAGGCGGCTTCCAGCGTCTCGGCCTCGGCCACGCCGCACGGGTTCGCGTGTTTCACGATCACGCACGCCGGGCGGTCCGAGAACGATTTCACGCATTCGAGCGCGGCATCGCTGTCGGCGACGTTGTTGTAGGAGAGTTCCTTGCCGAGAAGCTGACGCGCGCTGGAGACAGTTCCGCTCTCTGGCTTGCTCGACACATAGAACGCCCCGCGCTGGTGGGGGTTCTCGCCGTAGCGCATGTCGATGGCCTTCTTGTATTGCGACGTGAAGGTCGGCGGGAAGCCGAGCGCGGTGCCGTCTGCGTTCGCGGCCACGGCGCCGAGCCAATTGCTGATCGCGCCGTCGTAAGCGGCGGTACGAGCGTAGGCTTTGGCCGCCATCCGCTTGCGGAAGGCGGGTGTGGTGCGCCCACCGTTGGCGGACATCTCTTCGAGAAGCTCGGGGTAATCCGCGCTATCGACAATCACGGTGACGGACGCGTGGTTTTTCGCGGCGGCGCGGATCATGGCAGGGCCGCCGATGTCGATGTTTTCTACGCAGTCGTCGAACGAGGCGCCGCTCGCCAGCGTCGCTTCGAACGGATAGAGGTTCACGATCAGAAGATCGATGGCGGTGATCTTGTGCTTCTCGGCGGCGCGGATGTGCTCCTCGTTGCCGCGCACCGCGAGCAAGCCGCCGTGGATCGTCGGATGCAGCGTCTTCACGCGGCCGTCGAGAATTTCCGGGAAGCCCGTGACGTCGGCGACGTCGGAGACCGAGAAGCCCGCGCCTTTGAGCTTGGACGATGTGCCGCCGGTCGAGATCAGCTCGATGTTCCGCTCCGAGAGCGCGTAAGCAAGCTGCTCCAGGCCCGTCTTGTCCGAGAGAGAAATCAGGGCCCGGCGGATTTTAGGATTGGAATCTTTCATCGGTCGCAATTCGTCCTTTGTGAATTCGGTCTTGGCGGTGTCCTGCCGCGGCGCGGCCAACACGCCGTTTTTTGTTCGTCTATTCGCTCAAGGTATCCTGGCCTTCGAACACCCAACGAACCTCGGTTTCTCCGAAAGTGGCGCCGCGCGCAACAATCTGCAGCGCCCTTCTGGGACCGGAGGAATCCGAAAAATACGTGCTTTCCTCGATTGCGAGGCGAGCGCCCTCGAGGCTGAACCACCAGGTGTCACCGCTCGGCAGCGTAATGATCGCAATGTTCGGGTTGTCGTCGCGGCGGCAGCGGACGCTCGGATGCAAATGGAAATGGACGGCGAACGGCACGTCCTTGCGCAGCCGCATGGTGCCAGCCCGGCCAGTCAGCCGGTCGATGCCAAGCAGGCGGCGGCCGGTTGCTGTCAGCGCCAGCGTGCGATGATGCATGAGATCGAACCGGCGAATGTAGCCGTCGTGACTCGCTGCAATTTCAAGCGAGCCGTCGTGCTCCTCGAGCTTTGAGCGAACGTCGTCCGGGAAGCGGATCGGAGGTCCGCCAACCAGCTCTTCGAGCGTCTTGTGGCGGATCAGCTTCGAAGAGGATTTCTCGCCAAGACAAAGCGTGTTGTGGCTCGCGGTCGCGCGAGAGGC
>OFDN01000109.1_pt1 | contig 83581 bp, 86 predicted proteins | sample 1520971 | NCBI WGS metagenome assembly OFDN01 (sample SAMEA94257418, study PRJEB24077) | hot springs metagenome | biome: Aquatic biome; feature: Geographical feature; material: Water | place: India | collected 2012-06-12 | depth 5 m
CGCCTAGTAATTTTAGGTGTTTAAATGTCTTAAAATAACTTAAAATTACGCTGAAGAAATTTTTGGAAAGTTGTAAAATTTTCTAAAAGTTGTTGATCAATAATAAATAAAAGATCTTTTTCAATGTATCTAGTTTTAATGTCTTGAAGTGTTACTGCTAACGTTTGAGTATTTGCGAAAGCAGGGAATTCATTGATAGTCCAAACCTAACCGCTGCTGATGCTTGCACATAGCTGATGTTACGATGTCCAGCCCTGCTTTTGCAAATACTTTTGTTGTGTGCTCTGCTTCTTTCTGTCAACTTAAAATGCTTGTCCAATGCTAAAGTAAAACAGTTTGTCTTCCTTCGAAATACCATAGTCAAACGAAACTATTGTTGATTGGTTCCAAGCAACTCTCAAACCACCACCATATGAGGTTTTTATATCGGTGAAGTTAATGTCTTGCCATTTATCTCTTACCGTTCCTGCGTCAAAAAAAGGAGCAAGTGTAAATGCGAAGCGTTGTTTGCCTAATTTAGTTTCTGTTATTCTGTACCTTAGCTCAAAATTTGCAAATGCCAATGAACGAGCTAAAAAACGATTGGCTCTATGTCCACGCAATGATTGCTTACCACCTAAAGCATTGATACTACCTTCTGGGCTCCACTGGTCTTGATATTCAAAGAATGGCGCATTATCGCCAAAAATATTTCCTATACCTAATCGTCCACCCAAAACTGTTCTTGTGCCAATGGGGAGTTTTTTGTAAAACCGTCCTTGTATAAACAGTTTATCAAAGTTGAATTGAGAACCAATTATAGGATTTGAAAATTCATTGGCAATTTCAAGATAGTACCCACGGGTTGGGTCAGGCTCAAAATCTCTTGTGTCGTAAATTAATGCAGTTTGCAATATGGAAACCCAGCCACCGTCAAGCCCTGAAATTAAGCCTTGTTGAAAATCCCTTCTTAATAATGATGTTCCATTTGGTGCTTTTACAGATTGTCCATTTGCTGGGTCTATCGCTTCTGCCTCTGTACCTTCAAATGTTTTGTAACTTAAATGTTGGATTTCATAGCCACCCATAATTCTCCATACGCCCTTTTTACCAAGTGCATAGTCTGCTTTTAGGTTTAGCATAAATTCTGTTTCTCGAAACCTATTTGAAAGGGCGTCTGTTACTAAGCTAGCTTCTCCAACTCCACCTGTTCGTAATATTTTTCTTGCTTTGTCAAAATCTGAATAAGTTGAGTAGGTTTGTCCACCATTAGGTGTTGAAGGAAGCCTAAGTTCACCAAGTGTTGTTTCGGTAGAGCCAAAATATAAATTAGCAGGATTCTGCTGAGCCTTAAAGTCTACTTTAAAACGCCAACGAGTTCCCTTATAGTAAGGAACATCAAGTGACAAAATTAATTCTTTTGCATTAGATGTGTAATATGCAGCATTTGCTTTGAGTTTTGCAAGATATGGTGTGTAACCAAAAAAAGGGTTTGTCCGTTTTCCATTCCAATAAACATTTGTCCTAATACCAAGCCCAAAACCTGTAACTGGGTCAGAAGAAAAGTCTGGAATACCCGTTATAAATATTCCTTCTTTCTTTTTTTCAAGGTCAGCATCTGACATTCTTTTTGATTTGATGAATGAAAGACTGTCCTTTTCTTGTGCCTTAACGATTGTGATGGAGAACAGAATAAATAAAGTTGCAATTATACGCTTCATAAATTGGATAATTTTTAAGTTACCCTGCAAAGCTCCGAAGCGATTTAGAAGAAATTTTGAATTGCCCTAAAAGCTAATTTTGAAAATGTGTGTTTCTTGCTGAAATTCATAGACGATTTCCCATTGATGTCTTTTGCAGATTTGCTCAACTATAGCCAATCCAAGCCCACTTCCTGAACTTTCGTCAGAATTTTTTTTAAACCGTTTGAAAAGCTGTTCTTGCTCCAATGCACTCCTTCCTGAATTGCTAATAATAAAGCCCGATTTACTCAACTTAACTTCAACTGTTCCTTTTAGTAAGTTATGCCTAATTGAGTTGAGCAATAAATTGTTGATGAGAATTTCAATCAAAATTCTATTTCCTGTTACCACACAATTTTCGTCTATTGATGATTTTAGGTTCAGGTCTTTGTTTGCAAAATGTTCTTGCAATTGCTCTATACATTCTGGGGTCAATTCGCTCAAATTTATTGTTTCGCTATCATCAAACTGATGGTTTTCTATTTTGGCAAGCAACAATAGATTTTTGTTAATTCGAGAAACCCTTGTCAAAGCTTTATTGATGTCTTCAATTAGTTGGTATTGCCTGTCTGTTAGTGCTTCTTTTTGCAGAAGTATGTCCAATTTGTTTTTGATGATTGCCAACGGTGTTTGCAATTCGTGAGATGCATTTTCGGTAAACTCTTTCTGCGAATTATAAACCGAAACAGTGTGTTCGATTAATTTATTCAAAGCCACATTCAATTCTTCAAACTCAAGGATGTTTGATTTTTTGAACAAAATATTGCTTTGAGTATTGAGATTAAATGTTTTCAAACTCGCCAAAGTATTTCTGAACGGTTGCCATAATTTGACGGATAATCGTCTGTTAAGAATCAAAAAACCGACAACCAAAATTAGAAAAAACAAAAAGGTTAGAATAGCGATTGCAACAACGGTTTCTTCGGTTTCTTCAACATTGGTTTCTACGGTGAGTAAATAATTTTCTCCATTTATTTCAATCACTCTCGAAAGCCCACGAAATCGGTCAATATCTTCGTGGGTTACATAAGGATTTTTTCTAGATACTGTATAGGTGCTGTCCTTTCTGTTTTTTTCTAAAGTGGTCTTTTGCAGGTTTGTTCCAGGTTGAATTTTGTTCCAAAGCACTATACTTTGATTCAATTCGGTTTCAGATAGTTCTAATTTATTAAGTTCGTTATCCGTTCTGGCAGCAACAATTTCGTTGTGTTCGTCTAACTCACGAAGCCAAATGCTATCAACCAAATAAAGGTATGCAGGAACACTTGCCGCTAAAACAATTAGGGCATAAATGGTAAAGGATTTAAGCGATTTGTTTAGTAATTTATTCATCCTTCCCATTTATAACCTGTTCCGTAAACTGTTTTCAAATAATTACCGCAACCTGCTTCATTCAATTTTTTTTTTAGGTTTTTGATATGAGCATATACAAAATCGTGATTGTCTAACATATCGGCAAAATCACCTGAAAGGTGTTCAGCCAAGGTGCTTTTGGAAATAACTCGATTTTTATTTCCGACAAAGTAGAGCAATAAATCAAATTCTTTTTTGGTGAGAATAACGGGGTGATTGTGAACTGATATAGTCTTTGCAAGCAAGTCTATTTCTAATTCATTTTGTCGAACGGCATTTAAATTTCCAAATTGTTTTCTTCTGATAACTGAGTAAATCCTTGCTGATAGTTCCGAAAGATGAAAAGGCTTTGTCAAATAGTCGTCTGCACCAATTTGAAGTCCTTTTATTTTGTCGTCTAAAGCGTTTTTTGCAGAAATAATAATTACTCCGTCTTGTTTGTCTTGTCTTTTAAGTTCTTCTAAAATAGTTATTCCGTTGCCGTCTGGCAACATAATGTCCAATAAGATACAGTCGTAATTAAAGGATTCTATTTTGTCCAATGCCTGATTAAAGGTTCTTGCAAACTCACACAGATAGTTCTCTTCCGAAAGATATTCGGAGATGCTGTCGGCAAGTTCGTTTTCGTCTTCTATAATCAGTATTTTCATTTGTCAAAGTTACCATTTCAATTTTGTAGAAATTTTGAATTTGGTTGTCGGTTTGTCTCGGTGGTTTCGTTCTTTAGGCTTGCACCTAACTCTTAAATATATGAACTTATCCAAAAACATCTAATGGCGTATACCTATACAAATGATTGTAAAATAACGTTTTGTAAAAGATTGTGTCATAGTGTAAAAAGTTCGTAAATCATTTCGTCAACTGAAATTGAAATCGTCAGTTTTCTGCCGAACTTTAGCATATCCACCACATAATCATGTGATTGCATGAAAAAAATGTAACATCTAAATTCATTCTCCGTTTAGTTATCAAATCCTTTGCATGAAACAGATCATTCTACTTATCACCTTATTACTATTAGGTGCTAAAGCCTGGACACAGATTCAAATTCGCGTATTTACAGATCCTTCTTTGAATAGAACCTATACCGGTAAACTCTACATCTTTACCCAAAGCGATACCACAAAACGAATTCCCAATAATCCCGATCCTTCTCAGGCCATGTTTGCATGGATGGTAAAAGATGTCAAGGATGAAATAACCGTAACAACCGACCAAGCTAGTAATCGCTACCTGCCTAATGGCATGTCTACATTGAAACCGGGTTATTATAAAATAGCCGGTATTCTGGATACAGACTTTGAAGAAAGAGGAACATTCAATGCAGGAAATATTTATGCCAGAAAAGAAGCCATACTCTATGTAGATGAGCAAGGAAAGGGAACTGCTACAATTGCATTCACCTCTTTCATTGCATCCCGTATTATTCGTGAAACAGAGCAAATAAAAGAAGTGGTTCTCAAAAGCAAACTGCTATCTGATTTTCGTAAGAAAGATATTTTCATGAAAGCGGCTGTTCGTTTGCCTGCTTCCTATAAAAATGATAGCACTCGTTTATACCCCATTGTATTTGTAATACCGGGTTGGGGTGGTACACATTATGATATGCAGGGCTCTATGCCGGTAAGACGTTACGGAATGGATATGGGAAAAGATAAGATCTATGTCTACCTGAATCCGGAAACACAATCACCGTTTGGCTTGCACGCTTTTGTGGATTCAAGGGTGAATGGTCCCTGGGGGAAGGCATTGGTGGAAGAATTGATTCCACATTTGGAAAATAAATATCGGATAGTAAAAGATGCGAGTCAGCGTTTTGTAATGGGACAAAGTACAGGTGGCTATGGCTCTCTTTGGTTGCAATTGAATTATCCGGATGCATTTGGAGGTTGTTGGTCGGTATCGCCTGATCCGGTGGACTTCACTTCTTTTATCGGTATCAATTTGTATGAAAAAGATGTAAATCTCTATACCAATAAAGAAGGAAAAGAACGGGGTATATTTTTTATGCAAGGAACACCTACCATGACCACCCGAGTTATGGCAGCTGTTGAAAACTTCACCGGTGATGGAGAGCAACTGCAGGCGTTTGAAGCAGAGTTTGGTGTGCCGGATAAAAATGGAAGACCTCAACAAGTATATGACCATACTACCGGAAAAGTTAATCCGGCTGTTGTGAAAAGCTGGGAGCCTTATGATCTTGGTAAATTCATTCAAAGAAATGCTTCAAAACTATCCGGTAAGATCCATGGTAAAGTGCATGTATATGCCGGTGCAGCCGATAATTTCTTATTGAATGAGGCGGTAACTGCATTCACACAAAAAGCGGTTGCGGCGAAAGTTCCTGTTGTTACGGAATTGATACCCGGAGCAGATCACTGGAATATTTGGTCCGAAGCTTTTACAAAAAGGGTAGTTGCGGAGATAGATGCTAAAATCAAATTCAAATAGCTACGGGCTTAAGCCCGTAACTATTTGAATTTGGATATCATAATACGTGAAGATGATGTTCATAAAGATTGTACATGCATACAATCTTAAGCAGGAAATAATCTGTATAAAAAATACCAAACAATATCAGCTGCATAATTAGCTACAAGTGACATGATCAATGCCAAAAATATTTTTACTATTCCGGAGCTCTTAGGTTGAAATATTTTTTCGAACCCATATATGAACCAGGCTATAGAGAAAAAATAGATGAAGAAATACAGATCATTGATAAAGCCTGTTTTGATCGGTACTTGTACTAGCTTCAATATAAACCCCAATGTTGCCAATAAGGTTGAAATCATTGCTGAATATGCAGAACCATAAATAAGCGCCACCCATCTTTCAACAAAACTGGTTTTTGTTTTTCGAAAAACGATCCAACCTAATAACACCAGTATGGGGGCTACAATGAGGATGGTGATAAAGTTTTCATATTGCGTAAGGACTTTGTTTTTTGTTCCATGCCACAATACTCTTAATGTTGGCTCCGAACGAGTGAGTTTTTCAAGGTTAAGCCATTCAATGATTGCGTCGTAGCCTGCAGAGATGAGTTTATAGATAGCAAACCAAATCAAGACAAAAGTGATAGGTTTATGAACTTTCTGTCTTTTGCCATCCAGAAACTCTTTTACAATAAATCCGGGTTGTGTAAAAAGAGAACGAGATGTATATAGGAAACTATGCTCTGCATGTGTAAAGAAGTGAATAAACTCATCACTTAGGCTTTTCCAGGTGAGTTTCTTTACAGAAGCTTTTTGTCCGCATGAAGAGCAATAGTTGCCTTGAAATGAGTAGCCACAATTAAGACAATGAATTGTTTTTGAACCACTCATACCGGATTTGATTTATAATGCTGAAACTATTTCTTAGTGAAATATTTACCATTATAAATATAAGAAGTAATTGCAACGCCAAATACAAGTATCATCATACTCATATTAGGATCAATACCCCCAACACTAATCACAGAATACACAGCGCCGATGAGATCAAAGAACAATCCGGCATAGGCCCATTCTTTGATCTTTTTCAAGAAAGGCATTAGTATCGCAATTGATCCCAACAATTTCGCAATACCAATGAAACGAATAAAATATTCGGGATAACCAAGGTATCCTGATAGAAATTGTTTAGACTCCTCATTCACCAAAATATTGGGAATAGCAGAGAAGATCATGAATCCTGCAAATAAGGCAGTGGTGATCCAGTAGATGAGTTTGGTTGATTTGGTTGGCATAGTAAGTTGTTTTATAAAGTTCTTTCAGTGTATTTCTGTGCCTTCAGTGGCAATTTCTTGATAGAAAATTATTTGCCACTGAAAGCACAGAGGGCACAGAATTTTATTGGGCAAGGCAATTGATCATCCAGTTGATACCGTACTTGTCTGTGAAGCTACCAAAATAAGCACCCCAGAACATATCTTGTAAAGGCATACTGATGGTGCCTCCCGCAGATAAAGCATCAAAAATTCTCTTGGCTTCCGCTCTGGATTCAGGTTCTATACTGATGTGCATATTGTTTCCTTGCGTTACAGTAAAGCCCATTTCTTTAGGAGCATCCGTACCCATTAGCATATGGTTAGCGGTGATTGGTAACTCTACATGTAATACCATATTTTTTAAAGCATCAGCTATTGGAGGTTGATCAGCACTAGGAGGAAGTTCACCAAAACGTTTGATACCTCCGGTAGTAAATTCAGTTTTGAAAACAGAACGATAAAAAAGAAAAGCTTCTTCCGTGTTACCCGGAAAATTCAAATACGTACACACTCTTTCTTTAGTGCTAGTTTTCATTTCTGCACGCAACTTGAATTGCGCTTCGATATACTGATCCAGATTTTGCAATGCCATTGTAAATCCTTCTTTGAATCCGAGCTCTACAATCTTCTCCAAATCGGCGAGTGATTGATACGCAATTACAATATTCACGGTGGTCACATCTTCATTTTCACTGAAGCGATTGGTCCAGTGAGAACGTGGGAAATCTGGATTCACTTTTCCTTCTTCATCACAAAATGCATCTAATCCTGAGAAGACCACATGTTTATCAATATGCTCATAGTCTGCGCGGCACCAGTGGCAATCACTTTCCGGTCCAATCATTCTATAATGCCAATAACCGCCTTCTCTGAAATCCATGGATTTCGTTTCCGTCCGATAAGGTTTGGGTGCCCACCAGAGATCCAACAATTCAGGTTTTGTCCAGGCATCCCAGACAAAATGCAGATTGGCGGCAAATTCGCGCTTTACATGAATGGTGTTGGTTTCTTTATTCACTGTGAAGTCGAATAAAAGATTGCTGTTCATTTCTTTTGTGTTTTAAGGGTGTGTAAGACTTTATCTAATTGGCTGAATCTGTTTTCCCATAGCAAACGAAACTGTTCCAGCCATTTATCGATTTCTTTCATCTTTTTGGCATTAAGGGTATAGTAAATTTCGCGTCCCGACTGTTCCTGCTCTACCAACTGACATTCTGTTAGTATGCGTAAGTGTTTGGAAACAGCTTGTCTGCTCGAGTCAAAATGTTCAGCAATGGCATTGGGTGTCATGGCTTGAAATGCAATCAATGCAATAATGGCTCTTCTGGTAGGGTCTGCAATGGCTTGGAATACATCACGTCTCATCTTAGGCGGGTTGATAGGTTAGTACGACTATGCCACACTCAAAAGACCTCGATTGAAGTAATGTATAGGCTTGCTTTTTTTGTAACTGCTGAAAAATAGGTAACCCTTTTCCGATGGCAGTTGGATTTACAAACAAATGCAATTCATCTATTAAATTATTTTCTATTAAAGCTGAAAGAAACCCGGCTCCACCATAGGCAATCATATCTTTACCATTAACTTGCTTCAATGCTTGTATCTCTTGTCGCAGCTCTCCTTTTGCAAGACTAGTACGTTCCCATGGACATTCATGCAATGTTTTGGTGAATACCACTTTTGGAGTACTCACAAAAACATCGGCACCCTCGGCGGGAGAATCACTGTTAAGTGACTCGGTCCAATAGGGAATAAATCCCTCTGCCAATTTCCTCCCCAAAAGAATGGTATCAATGGTGCCGGTGAGTTCAGTGACATATTGTTTGAGGTCATCAGACCAGTTGAAATTCATCCAATCCATTTCTCCATTGGGTCCTGCAATGAATCCATCTATGCTTATTTGAACTTGTACTTTCAGTTTGCGCATGCTAGTAAGATTAATTTGTGAAACCTTTCGGTTGCAAATATATGTGCAACCATTTGGTTTCTCAAAATTTATTTTTTGATATGGTTAAAAATTGTTTTTGAGCAGGTTATGTGCTTTCATAGACTTGGCAGAATAAATTCATCATAAAATATTCATTTACTTGTCATACTTCTCTTCCTCAACGTACTTTTGCAGCAGCTAAGCATCTGTTATGAAGAAAATACTGTTGTTATTGGTATTGGTTCCTGTTCTTTCCTGGTCGCAGAGTAAACGTAAAAAGCGAATAGCCGAAGAAAAAGCCAATGCGGTTTTGATGGCTTCTTTGAAATCGCATGTACAATACCTGGCCGATGATCAATTGGAAGGTCGCTTAACCGGTAGCAAAGGTGAAGAACTGGCCATGCAATACTTGGTTCAGCAATACCAGCAAATGGGTATAGAAGCCAAGGGCACGAATGGCTATGTACAGGAGTTTGTGATCAATGAAGGGAAACAAATGGATGCGGCTACCCGTTTGGTAGTAGAGGATCAAATACTTACCATTCGCAAAGATTATTTTCCGTTACCGTACAGCGCCAATAAGTCTGCACAAGGAAAACCTGCAATAGCACTTACCGAAAAAGGGCAACCCTGGTTTTTTGATTTACAAGAAGCGTTGGAAGACAATCAGAACAATCCACATTTTGATGTAGAAAATACAATCAAACAACAAGCGGCACATGCTGTTAGTAAAGGAGCCACTGCTTTATTTGTGTACAACAGCTCCAATCGAGTTGACAATATTCAGTTCAATAAAAATGATACTTCTGCTTTATTGTCGATTCCGGTTATCTATATTACTAAAGAAGGCGTCAAAAAATATTTTGCAGATGAATCTGCGAGTTATGCCATTAGCTTGAATGTTTCCTTATCAGAAAAAAAGCGAAAAGCCAGAAATGTAATTGCATTTTTAAATAATAATGCAGTTAATACAGTCATCATCGGTGCACATTATGATCATCTAGGATATGGTGAGGATAAATCAGCCTTGGATACATTCCATGCCATTCACAATGGTGCTGATGATAATGCCAGTGGTACTGCAGCTTTGCTGGAACTGGCTCGTATGTTAAAAGTAAAAGCCCCTACCAATAATAATTATCTCTTTATTCATTTTTCCGGCGAAGAACTAGGATTATTAGGAAGTAAATACTGGTTAGAAAATCCAACTGTAAAAATTACCCCCAACTATATGATCAATATGGACATGGTGGGACGTTATGATACTTCACATAAACTAACGGTAGGTGGTTATGGCACTTCTCCGGTTTGGGGTGAAGTATGGAAGGGATTGAATTCAAACCTGATCGTAAAATTTGATAGTACGGGTAGTGGTCCAAGTGATCATGCCAGTTTTTACCGTGCCAATATTCCGGTACAGTTCTTTTTCACCGGTAGTCATCCTGATTATCATAAAATCAGCGATGACGCAGACAAGATCAATTACGATGCACAGAAAGATATTGTAAAACTGATCTATGAGCTCATTACCCGTACAGATACCAAAGGTAAACTGAGTTTTACAAAAACCACCGAACCTCAAATGGGACAAACACGCCGCTTTACCGTGAGTCTGGGTGTGATCCCTGATTATGGCTATTCCGGTACCGGTATGCGTATTGATGGTGTAAGTCCGGGTAAACTAGCAGAAAAACTGGGTTTGCAGGCTGGTGATATTTTATTGCAACTCGGAGAATTTAAATTCGTAGATGTGATGAGTTATATGCAAGCATTGGGTAAATTTAACAAAGGAGATAAAACACAGTTGCGGATAAAGAGGGGAAGTGAGGAGAAAGTATTTGAAGTGGAGCTGTGATTTTGTCCATGGTCCATGGTCGATGGTCCATGGTAGGGAAAGAGAATTTATCTGATAAAAATACCATGGACTATGGACCATGGACCATTCACTATCGCCTATGGCCACCACCAAACTCAGACTGAACATTGAGGAACTCAATGAAGATTTTTTCGATGACACTCGGTTATTGGGGATCACAGCGCCGGTGAAGAATTATCAGTTTTGTTTACAATTGAATAATTTATTGGGGTATCAATTCAGACTGAACCCATCATTGGAAATTCATTTACGGAGAAAAGAACGGAGCTATTATTTTAGTATCTATGAATCAAAAGAACCCAATAGCTTTTTAGTACATTACTTATATCACAATCAATTTGACGGAGAATATTTATTACCTGAATTCAAGCACATGGATTTTTTATGGTTGATGAAAGGAGATTTGGTAGATGATACAAAGTGTAACTGGATCAAACAATCTGTCAAAAATTTAGCCGGCGTGCAGCTGGTAGCAGAGCTCACGAATGAGCAGATCAAGAACAAAGGGAATATGGTCTTTTAAATTATGAATCATGAATATTGAATGACGAACTTCGAACTCATTCACTTCATGATTCAATATTCATCATTCAAAATTCATTTTACCATGTGGGTAGAAGAAAATAATAAACTGTATAAGAAATTTCAGTTTCAGAATTTTTCTGAGGCTTTTGCTTTTATGACAAGGGTTGCTATTGAAGCTGAGAAGATGAATCATCATCCTTACTGGAGCAATGTGTGGAATACTGTTGAGATATGGTTAAGTACACATGATGCCGGCGATATCGTTACTGATCTTGACCATCGACTTGCGCAAAAAATTGATAAACTCTCTTAATATGGCTGTGCCCGCTGATTTAGTGTTAATGATACGTCCGGCAGATACAGCTGATAAAGTAGTATTGCAAAATTTTGATGCGCTACAGCAGGCATTCAAAAAAAATGAGGTTCAAGCCGTAGTGTTTGAACAAGACGCAGCTGATTCTATCGATGCTATTTTCCCCTCATGTTGGTTAACCACTTTGCCTGATAGAACAGTAGCAGTGTTACCGATGTACCGAAGAGATCGAAGACAAGAAAAAAGAGATGATATCCTTGAATACCTACGAAAATACTTTCTGGTCAATGATATTGAAGATTGGAGCGAATTTGAGGTAGATGGATTTTTCCTTGAAGGTACTGCCAGTATGGTGATGGATCATGAACACAAACTCATCTATGCCTGCTTATCGCAGAGAACCCACACAGCCATGTTGGAGAAATTTGCAGCAGCACATCAGTACAAAGCCATTGCTTTTTATGCCACGGATACTTCCGGAAAGTTTTTATTGCATACCAATCGTATGTTATGTCTGGGTTCAGATTTCGCATTGTTGTGTGAAGAAGCGTTTGCCGATGATATGGATCTGATGGCGGTGAAACAATTACTATTATCTACCGGCTATCGCATCATTCCTTTCTCACATGATCAGTTAGAGGCGTTTATGGGGAATGCATTTTTTTGCGTGAATGCTAATGGCAAAGCTTTTTTATTCCTTTCTGAAACTGCTGAATTAACAAAAGAGCAAGAAGAAGCGATTAGTGCATCTGCAACAATTGTTAGTGTTCCTATGAGTGCTATAGAACATGTTGGCGGTGCAAGTGTGAGCTCTATTGTTGCACCTGTCTTTATTCCAATTGCTTAAGTGATAATGGACCGCAGATTTTTTATGATTATTATGATGAACGCAGATTTCACCTAGAAAAATAAATCATAATTGATCATGAAAATCTGCGTCCTATCCTTCGCATTTAATCATCAAGCAACTACGGTGATTGTCTTCTCAGTTTTACCTATCATTTTACCGATAGGGTCGATGAAACCTTCAAGTCTATTTTCACGCAATGTATTTTGTACTTGCTCCAATGCCTCAGGCGCAACGGCAATGAGTAGCCCGCCATTGGTTTGCGGATCGGGAAGAATATTGAAAGCTTCCATCACATTCACACCGGTACCAAAACCGGTTTTACTACTATAGCTGTTCCAGTTACGATATGTAGCATCGGGAACTATTCTTTGTGCTAGATAGTTTTTTGCAGCATCGATCACTGGTACTTTTGAATAATAGAGTTCAGCAGACAGCCCACTGCCCTCGGCTATTTCGAGTAAATGTCCAAGTAAGCCAAAGCCGGTTACATCTGTCATCGCATGCACCCCGTTGATTTTTCCCAGTGCAGCACCCACTTTATTCAACTGCATCAATTGTTGCAATAAAATTTGTTGGTCATCATCACTCAGTAATTCTTTTTTTTGCGCTGTAGATAAAATACCTACACCCAAAGGTTTGGTGAGTAATAACCAATCGCCTTCTTGAGCGGTGTTGTTTTGTTTGAGGCTTTTTTTATGAACAAGTCCATTGACGGCTAATCCAAAAATAGGTTCAGGAGAATCGATGCTATGACCGCCTGCCAGCGGAATACCTGCTTCCGCACAAATAGCACGTGCTCCTTCAATTACTTGTTGAGCAAGCTCTGCGGGTAATTTATCAACCGGCCATCCAAGAATGGCGATGGCAAGAATAGGCTGTCCACCCATAGCATATACGTCACTGATAGCATTGGCGCCGGCAATTTTTCCGAAAGCGAAGGCGTCATCTACAATCGGCATAAAAAAATCGGTTGTACTAATCAGTACCTGATCATTACCAAGATCATAAGCTGCTGCATCATCCTTAGTAGCATTGCCTACCAATAATTGTGGAAACAAAGCGGCGGGTTGATCAGATTTTAAAATCGTATCCAAAACAGCCGGAGCGATCTTACAACCACACCCGGCACCATGAGAAAACTGGGTAAGACGAATAGAAGAATTCATGTGGAATTGATTAGGGTGCAAGTTAAGGGGAGAAGAGAAGAATGATGAATAATGAATATTGAATGATGAAGTTTGGAAGACCGGTATCATTCGATATTCATCATTCAATATTCATTATTCACCCAGTTTACTTCTCCAAACACAAACCGATCTGCCGGACCGTCTTTAACCAGCAACTCTCCGTTTTCATTAACACCAAGTATGGTGCATGTGAACCGAGTGTTGAGTTTTTTGAGTTGTACGATTTCGTTTCTTTTGAACAAATACCGATTGTATTCTTCTAATAATACTGAAAAGGGATGGTTGAATAGTTGATACACACGTTGGGTAAGGTCGGTACAGAGTTCTTTAGCGAGTTGTACCGGATCAAAAGTTTTACCCGTGATTTGTTTGAGTGAAACAGGGTTAATCAGTGTAGGGTCGAATGCGGTTTGGTTGATGTTGATACCCATTCCCGCAACTGCCCATTGCCACTGTTGACCCCGAATTTGGTTCTCAACCAAAATCCCCCCTGCCTTTCTGTCACGCCAATAAATATCATTGGGCCATTTTATGCGGGTCTCATCACCCGCATACCTGCTGAAAAAATCATAACAAGCCAAGGCAACCGCAACACTTAATCTGAATTGTTGCCCCAGTATCAATGGATTTGGGTCAATGATAGCGGAAAGAATAATGTTTTGTCCCCCCTCAGTCACCCAAGTCTTTCCATGTTGCCCCTTCCCTGCCACCTGCTGATGCGCAAAGAAAACTGAACCATGTGTTGCCATATTGTGTTGAATATGGGTCATGGCATAGATGTTGGTACTATCTGTCACAGATAATTCCACGAACGGCTGTCCGATTGGTGTTTTAACGATGTCTGATGGCAAAGAATTACTATTTTTGACGAAGTTACCGATGTCAAAGGTACACAGACCGTTCAACACCAAGTAGGGTGTTAAAGAAAGAGGGTCAGAGGATCCGGATCATTGTTTAATTTAAATCAACGCTATTATTGGAACCGCTTTCAGTTTTACAAAGCCGCACGAAGAGTTCGGTATCTAGACTTACCAGAAATTCTAAAATTTTCAAGGCTATTATTAAAGCTATTCAGGATAAAAAAGGTGAAAATATCATCAGTCTGGATCTCCGAAAAATACCGGAAGCTTCGGCTGACTTTTTTGTGGTTTGTCAGGCTTCTAGTACCACGCAGATCAGGGCTATCTGTGATTCAGTGGAAGAGGAAGTAAAAAAGACTTGTGATGAGCATCCTTATAAGCATGAAGGCAGACAAGCATTGCAATGGGTGCTGATTGATTATGTGAACATTGTAGTGCATGTGATGCATCCGGATGCCAGAAAGTTTTACAAATTAGAAGAAATGTGGAGTGATGCGGCTTCGCAGATCCATGAATAAATAAAAAATTATAGGGTCACTGAATATATCGGATCCTGAATCGTCAATACAGAGAGGAATATGTCACAGGAAAACAAGCAATCGAAAATGGAAAAAGGAGATGGTCAACGTAAGGGACCAAAATTCAATATTTACTGGGTATATGGTATCATCGCTATTGTGCTGATTCTGGCACAGGTCATGAACTTTTCACCGGAACTGAAAGTGATTTCCGAGCAGCAATTCAGAAATGAGATATTGCTACCCGGTGATGTACAGAAACTGGATCTGGTGAAGAATAAAGAACAGGTGCATGTCTATATCAAGTCAGACAGACTCTCTAAAGAGTTTTATGTAAAACAATTCAAAGGACGTTTATCTGCAGATAAAGTAAAAGGCACACCGTTGTTTGCTTTTGAAGTAGTAGACTGGAAAGCTTTTGAAGAAAGACTGGATACTTTCTGCAAAGCCAATAATGTGGCTGAAGTTGAAATGAAAGTAGTAAAAGCACCTGAATGGTTTGGTCCACTGTTGAATACGGTGTTCACACTGCTCATCATTATTGTTGCGTGGATTTTGTTAATGCGTAAAATGGGCGGCCCTGCCAGTGGTGGTGGTCCGGGTGGAATTTTCAACATCGGTAAATCAAAAGCTACTTTGTTTGATAAAGGCGCAAAAGTGAACATCACTTTTGCGGATGTAGCAGGATTGGATGAAGCAAAAGTGGAAGTGATGGAAATCGTTGATTTCCTGAAGAATCCTAAAAAATATACTTCACTGGGTGGTAAGATTCCAAAAGGTGCTTTATTGGTGGGTCCTCCGGGTACCGGTAAAACATTATTAGCAAAAGCCATGGCGGGTGAAGCACAAGTACCTTTCTTTAGCTTGAGTGGTAGTGATTTCGTGGAAATGTTTGTAGGTGTGGGTGCCAGCCGTGTACGTGACCTGTTCAAACAAGCCAGAGAGAAAGCACCTTGTATCATCTTTATTGATGAGATCGATGCCATTGGTCGTGCACGTGGTAGAAATGCCATCATGAGTAATGATGAAAGAGAGAATACATTGAACCAATTATTGGTGGAGATGGATGGTTTTGGTGGTGATACCGGTATCATTATCCTTGCTGCTACCAATAGACCCGATGTATTGGATAGTGCGTTGTTGCGTCCGGGACGTTTCGATAGACAAATTTCTATTGACAGACCGGATGTTAAAGGTCGTGAAGCGATCTTTAAAGTACACTTAGGTCCGATCAAAATATCTGAAACATTGGATCTGCATAAGCTGGCTGAACAAACACCGGGTTTTGCCGGTGCTGATATTGCCAACGTATGTAATGAAGCAGCATTGATCGCAGCGCGTAAAGGAAAAGAAGCCGTAGACATGAGCGACTTCCAAGATGCCATTGACCGTGTGATCGGTGGATTGGAAAAGAAAAACAAAATCATTGCTCCACATGAAAAATCTGTGATCGCTTATCATGAAGCCGGACATGCTGTGTGTGGTTGGTTCTTGGAGCATGCGTATCCTTTATTGAAAGTAACCATTGTGCCAAGAGGTACGGCTGCTTTAGGGTATGCGCAATACACACCAACTGAACAATACTTGTACAATACAGATCAGTTAATGGATCAAATTTGTATGACATTGGGAGGTCGTGCAGCAGAGCAGATTTTCTTTGGAAAAATTTCTACCGGTGCTGCCAATGATCTTCAACAGATCACCAGAATTGCGTATAGTATGGTAACAGCTTATGGTATGAATAAGAAAGTGGGGAATGTAAGTTTCTATGATCCTTCACAGGAAAATACTTTTACGAAACCATACAGCGAAGAAACCGGAAAGTTAATCGATGAAGAAGTAAGAAGTATTATTGATGAAGCGTATCAGCGTACCATTCATTTATTAACTGAGAAAAAAGAACAAGTAGAAAAGCTGGCGAAGGAATTATTAGATAAAGAAGTATTGCATAAAAGTGATGTGGAAGAATTGATTGGTAAAAGACCTTTTGAGGAAAAGAAATTATTAGAAGTAGAAGAGACGCCGCCTACTGCTACAGAGATTGCTGAAGAAACAGCAGTACCTGATACAAATACTACAACGGATTCAAACGAAACGGTATAATGTCACAATCAGCAAGAGATACCATTTTGAAAAAAATAAAACAGGCACTGACTCAACCAGTGCCTGTTCCCTTTCCCCAACAAACAGAACATTCTTCGGTATTCCATGCGCCGGCTGAAGAGTTGGATCTTTTATTTGCAGAAAATTTTACCAAACTCCAAGGTTATTTTTCTTATTGTGAAAATGAGAAGGAACTGGCTTCACAACTCAATATGCTTTTCATTAAAAGGGAGTGGAAAGAGTTGTATTGCAGAGAAGATGAACTCAGACAAATACTTATGGATTCGGGTTTTCATGCCATGACAGCCCCCGATGTAGAAAGTTGTGATGCTTCTATCACAGGTTGCGAATACTTGGTAGCAAGAACGGGAAGTATGGTACTATCCAGCGGACAACAAAGTGGTAGAACGGTGAGTGTGTATGCGCCCATTCATATTTGTATTGCATATACAGATCAGTTGGTCTATGATATTGATGAAGCTTTATTGTCATTACAAAAAGAATATGGAGAGCAATTACCTTCCATGATTACATTAGCAACCGGTCCGAGTAGAACCGCCGATATCGAGAAAACACTCGTAGTGGGTGTGCATGGTCCGAAAGAAGTATTTTGTTTTCTTGTTCAAAGAACTAATTAAAGCGTATGTCTATCACTGTATTGCCTTTATTTGTGTATGGTTCACTCAGAAGTGGCTTTCAGCATCCTGCATACACTTATATTAGTAAATATTTTGAATTGGCAGGTACCGCAAAAGTGAAGGGCGCGTTATATGATATGGGTGAATACCCGGCGGCAGTTCCAACCAATGCTGAAACTTGGATCACCGGAGAATTGTATACCATTCAACAAACTGCTGAATTTCCATGGGCGATGGGTCAGTTGGATGATTATGAGGGCATCAATGGAGAAGCAGATGAGCCGGTATTGTATGCTCGGGAGAAAACAACGGTATACTTGAATGATACCGCTGTAGAAGCATGGATCTACTGGTATAAAGGAAATGTAAGTGGTAGACCTCGTATTGAATGTGGCGATTTGCTGGTATATATACAGCAGAAAAATAAACAGTAAATTCACAGATCATTCATGCATCAAACGGATGCACAATTGTTATTTGCCTAATGCCATCCTTTACACCGCAACAAAAAATATATTTTCTTTCAGATTTTCATCTCGGCGCGCCTGATTATGAACAGAGCCTTGTTCGTGAAAAAAAAGTAGTAGCATTTTTGGATAGTATCAAAGATAGTGCTGCCATGATCTTTATTGTGGGAGATATTTTTGATTTCTGGTATGAATACAAACAGGTAGTACCCAAAGGTTATGTACGTTTACTCGGTAAGCTTGCTGAACTTACCGATCGCGGGATTGCAATCCATTTTTTTGTCGGTAATCATGATATGTGGATGCGCGGATATTTTGAGAAAGAACTGAATATTCCGGTCTACCATCACCCTAAAGTATTTGAATGGAATGGGAAGCGTTTTTATATTGGTCATGGTGATGGGCTAGGTCCGGGTGATCATGGATATAAGTTTTTGAAAAAGATATTTCGAAATCCTTTGTGTCAGTGGTTGTTCGGATTATTGCATCCTACTTGGGGAATCGGGTTGGCCAATTATTTCAGCAGAAAGAGTCGGGAAAAAACCGGCACATCCGATCAGCATTTTTTGGGTGAAGAAAATGAGTGGCTGATTATTTATTGTAAAGAAATGTTAGCTAAAGAACATTTTGATTATCTCATATTTGGTCATCGTCATTATCCCATTGACTTTAAGTTGAATGAAAACAGTCGATATATCAACCTCGGCGACTGGATCCGCAACTTTACCTATGCTAGTTTTGATGGTACAGATATGCAGCTCCATCAATGGCAATCTTAAAGCTTCTTAGTAAATTGCAGCATGGAAAATTTGTTGCAACAAAAGATACTGGATAATACCATTGAAGCATATCTCTATGTACTAGGTACCATCTTGCTGATGTTGTTATTGAAGCGCTACATTTCCAAATACCTAGCGCATCAGTTATATAAGGCCATTACGAAAAAAAGAAATCAAACTGCTCGTCAATCTTTTTTGGATCTGGTAGCAGGACCGTTGGGATTGTTTCTTTTTTTATCCATTACCATTATTGCCATTGACAAATTACAATTTCCGGGTGTATTGGATTTTAAGATCTATCGTATTACTTCACGTCAAATGATTGAATCTATTGCCAATGCAATTATGGTAGTCGTTTTCATTCGTCTTTGTTTGCGTGTGATTGATTTTATTGCTATCATATTAGAGGAGAAAGCAAACCTTACACCCGATCAAACAGATAATCAGCTGGTTATTTTTTTCAAAGATTTTTTTAAAGTCATACTGGTGATCATTGGCTTATTATTGATCATGAAGTTCTCTTTCAATAAACCCGTAGGCAATGTGTTAACCGGATTGAGCATTGTGGGCGCTGCACTTGCTTTGGCCACAAGAGAGAGCCTGGAAAATTTAATCGCTTCTTTTATCATATTTTTTGATCGTCCCTTTGCCGTAGGTGATCTGGTAAAAGTCAATGGATTTACCGGAAATATTGAGAAGATCGGATTAAGAAGTACACGAATCAGAACTACAGAAAAAACCTATATCTCTGTTCCGAATAAGCAAATGGTGGATACGATTGTAGACAATATCAGTTTGCGAACACAGCGTAAAGCAGAACTTCGGATAGAATTGGATTTGGCAGCTTCTGCAACACAATTGGAAGCGTTCACCGTAGCAGTTAAAAAGATATTGGATAAGCCTGATGTTCTTAACACGGTTGTATTCCTTGCAGAAACAGGAAAGAATGCGCATGTGGTGATCATTGAATTTTTCACATCCATGGATCAGTCCATAGAAACATTCAATCAACTAAGACAGCAGGTAAATCTTGAGATTATTAGTTGGCTGGAAGCAAATCATTTACAGTTGGCTGCTGCGAATACTGATGTTACTGTGCGACAAGGTTAAGATCCTAAACCTGCTCTCAACTCTAATAAGAAAGATTTGAATTTAGTCAACGATTGTACAAGCTGAGCCTGCACATCAGCCTGGTGTTTGTTTTGTTTGAGATAAGTTCTGGCCCCTTCAATGGAGAACTTTCGTTGGCGCAACAAGAAATAGATCAATTGTAAGTTGCGGATGTCTTCATATCGGAATAAGCGATCTCCCTTGCGTGTTTTGCGGGGTTGGAGAATATCAAATTCATTTTCCCAATAACGCAGTAAAGAAGTATTCACTTTGAACCATTTGGCTACTTCACTAATTGGGTAGTATAACTTTTGCTTCAACGTTTCTTCATCCGGAATATCAACGAGATCAATTTCAGTATCTATTTCACGGAAAGATTTTCTGCCACGCTTGCCGGGTTGTTTGGCAACGGGTTCAGCAACTTTTGCCGTAGCAGCTACTGGTTCTTCAACAGCTTTTGTTTCTGTAACAATGTTTTTGGGCTTGATCTTTACAACAATACGCTCATCGGCAAAAACAACCGGATCTTCTTGTTTGGCCGGAGTTGCAGTAGCAACTGGAAGTTCGGGCTCAATAGCAGTTGTTTCAGCCATGGCTATAACAGGCTCAGGAACTATTACGGGTTCCGGTTCTGCTACAACCATAGGTTGAGGTTCTGATACAACTTCCTGAACAGGTTTCGCTTTAGGTGCTACCGCTTTTTTTACAGGTGCACTTGCCTGTTCAACAGGCATTCCAAACAGATCGAGTTGCTGCATTTTTTGCATGGTATAAAAGTAAGCCATCTGAGTAGCAGGATTTTACGGCGTTTAGTTAAAGTGGAAAAGATGTAAGTATCTTGCGTTCCAATCATTACAGGATCGTATGAAATCAATCAAAACCATCTGTATTTGTGGTGCGGGCACTATGGGAAGTGGTATTGCCCAGGTAAGTGCCCAATCCGGTTATCGTACCATTCAGTTTGATCTGAGTGGGGAGATGATCGAAAAAAGCAGAAAGGGAATTGACATGAGTCTCAGTAAGCTGGTAGAAAAAGGAAAGATGAGTGAGGAAGAAAAACAAGCGATACTCGATCGCATACTATTCACTACCCGTGCTGAGGATTGTATAGCAGATATGATTATTGAAGCCATTATCGAAAAGAAAGAAGCCAAAGTGAATTTATTCACGCAACTGGCTGCTTTGAATAGTAGTGATACCATGTTGGCTACCAATACTTCTTCTATTCCGGTGAGTGAGATCGCAGCCGAAATTCCGCATCCTGAAAGAGTCGTTGGCATGCATTTTTTCAATCCGGCTCCATTGATGAAACTGGTGGAAGTCATACAAGGCAATGCTACTTCTTCAGAAGTAATGCAACAAACCATCAATATCAGTAAACAGATGGGAAAAGTGCCCGTTGTCTGTAAAGATGCACCGGGCTTTATTGTCAATCGCGTTGCCAGACATTATTACCTGGAAGCCATGCAACTGGTAGAAAAAGAGCAGATGGATATTGCCACGATTGATGCGGTGATGGAAGCCAGTGGTTTTAAAATGGGTCCATTCAAACTGATGGATCTCATTGGAATGGATATCAATTTTGGTGTAAGCAATATTGTATGGGATGCGCTGGGTAAACCCAAACGTTTAACACCTTCACCGATACAGGCTGCTAAAGTTGCGGCGGGTGAATTGGGGAGGAAGACGGGGAAAGGGTTTTATCATTACTGATGATGGAACACGGATTGTCTCCACAGGAGCACTTTGGACATGATTTTCATGATCAATCATGGTTCATTCATCTGCGTAAATCATGACAATCATTAGAATCTGCGTTCCATTTTACTGTTCACAAAGCTCTTTCAACCTGTTAAGTGCTTTTGGATATTTTTCATTCATATAACCTATGAAATCTTCCGTAGTATCTAATTCAACAGTAACGGTTGTGGTTCTATTGACTTCTTCGAAGTGATAATTTTCAAATCCATTTGCCCATTTTTCTACTTCCGGTCCTTCTGTAATTTCTTGATCGCCTTTTACAAGACCATAATGTTGAATGGAAACAAATTGGTTGGGAATATTATCAGCTATTTTGGAAACAATACCTCCCTTTTCTCCTTTCTCATCTACGCCAACAAATAGAATTTTACTTCCCTTATTCCAACTTCCCTCATAGGTGGATGTGGGATTGAACAATGAAGTCCATTGCTCATAAGTTGATTTATTATCAATACCAAGCATACAATCATATACATTGGCTGCAGGTGCGTTGATGTTTACTTTGAATTGTAATTTTTGCATGGTACAGGTATTTTTAGCAATGAATTGTATAAATGAGAAATAGAAACGATTAATATCTGTTCATCTTCTGCAGAAATATTATTGCCAAACTGCTTCCGCTGGGGTATAACCCTTCACCGTAAAGCTATGTTTAAATCTATTCTTCCCTGCAAACTCTCCACGTTTCGTATAAATAGCAATAGCGCCTGCAGCTCCCGATAAGGGAGATAACATTGCCGGTGGACGATATACTTTTACCATCGCCACATCGGAAGGGGAAACGATCCAAATATCTTGTGGTGATACCCTAAACTCATCCAAATAAATTTCCGTAGGCTCGCCTCTCCATCTTGCCATCTCCACCATGGTTTCCTGATCTTTTTCAATGATCAATCCGGGTACTTTCCCTTCCAGAAAACGAAGAATGCTCATGGAACGTGCCATGGTTTCGTCTTCAATTCCGTCAAAGATCATTGCTTCATCACGTTTAAACGGACCACTCGAATAATAATCGTCGTATTGTTCAACTTTCTTTTTGAATTTACCCACCACCGTTACATTAGGTAACAGATCAGTACCCGAGCTACCAATCATGTTAAATGCGTAAGCGGCAGAATCTTCTTTGTTCATGGGCCTTTTCTGATTGCCCACAGTGATCCATATCCTGCTTTCCATTTCAGGAATGAAAGTAGAATCCAAAGGCGTTTCGATACTGATGTTCAGGTTATTTTTTGCGCTTTTTTTAACGGGAGAAAAAACAAAATAGGCCGAGTCTTCAAATAATGTACTCTTCAAACGAAAAAAGCCATCTTTATTCAGTGTGATGGTTTCTGAATAGGTCCGTTTGTTTTTTGGAACCATCAGGTAATTGATATTGTTCTCATCCTCAAACTTGTCCTTTAATTGTCCGGATAAACGGAAGTATCCCTTTTGTACCAGAAAGTTCACGGCAAAATGTCCGTCAGGTAATGTTTTTGCCAATATGAGTGCAGCCTGTGCTTCACCATTGATAAAAGGATAACGAAATTTCCAGCGCGTGCCGGTACTGATATGGTCGATCCATACATGTAATGAGGCAGCATTGAGTTTTACCTTTTCAAAATCGGGGATCACGCAAGAAAAGTCGAGGGTATCTCCTTTTTTGAAGGTTTGTTTATTGAGTTGTACATATAATGAATCAGATGCTTGTATGCTCAAATACAATAAACAGCAAAACAAAAGAAAACATGTTTTTCGCATAAGTGAATACAAAATATAATAAAAATTCATAACCTTTTATATCGATCTCCTATTTTAACAATATTTGATACTATACCCACTAATTTTGCTCCCCATGCGTATCGCTATCAATGCCATTTTTCTACAGAATAACCCAATGGAAGGATATGGGCATTATACTGCGGAAGTATTACGCCGTATGGTGGCTTTGCATCCGGAAGATGAGTTTTTGTTATTGTATGATCGTGCATGGCAAATACCATTTATTACAGCGCCTAATGTTCATTCAGTTTTAGTACCCCCTGCTGCACGTCACCCGCTGAGTTTTAAATATTGGTATGATATTAAAGCCACAAGAGCTATAAAAAAATGGAAAGCCGATGTTTGGTTTCAGCCATATGGATTTTGTAGTGTTACCAGTTCTGTTCCGCAAGTGCTCATGATCCATGATCTGGCTTTTTTGCATCATCCTGAATACATCAGCTGGCATCAGCGAGCTTATTATCGTTGGTTCACTCCGGCATTTCTGAGAAAAGCAAAACAGGTCATCACCGTATCTGAGTTTTCAAAAGCAGATATCATAAAAACCTATCGAACTGATGAAACAAAGATCCAAGTGATTGGTGGTGCAGTACGGAAAGGATTTCAACCCATGGAATGGGAAGACAAACAAGCAGTGAAAGATGGTTATGCTGATGGGAGAGAATATTTTTTATTTATAGGAGGTATTCATCCGCGGAAAAATTTATTGAATCTGTTGAAAGCGTTCTCTCATTTTAAAAAATGGCAGCATAGTAATATGAAGTTGTTGGTTGCAGGCAGAAAAGCATGGCAATATGATGATCTTTTGGAAAAAATCAAGACCTACAAATACCGGGAAGATGTGGTGCTGTTGGATTATTTACCCGAAGAACAACTACAAAGAGTAACAGCCGCAGCTTATGCACTGGTATACCCTTCTTGGTTTGAAGGTTTTGGATTACCCATTTTAGAAGCCATGCAATGTGGTGTTCCCGTCATTTGCTCAAATACCAGCAGTATGCCGGAAGTAGCCGGTGATGCTGCTTTGCTGGTTGATCCTGCCGATCCTGATGCCATTGCCAAAGAGATGTTGAGTCTATACCGAAATGAAGGTATTCGTAATGCTTTTATTACCAAAGGCTTGGAGAGGGCTGGTCAATTTAGTTGGGATACCAGTGCTGTAGCTATCTATGAATCTTTGCGCAAAGCTACGTTGAGCGTATAAGCCTTGATTCGGCTGCTGATTAAACCTTATTTTTGCGCCTTATTTTAAAATCTTTGAATTACGTATGCATACTTCAACAATAAACATTGATGTTCACTTAGACGAACAAAAAGTACCACAAGCCATCCAATGGAAAGCGAGCGACAGCACAGCAGATATGGCACAACCCGCAAGAGCCATGATGGTGGCTTTTTGGGATGCTGCGGATAAATCAGCACTGCGCATTGATCTCTGGACCAAGGAAATGATGGTGGATGAGATGGCCGATTTTTATTATCAAACCTTAATGGGTATGGCAGATACTTATATGCGAGCTACCCAACAAAAGGAAATGATGGAAGACATGAAAGCTTTTGCCAAAGAATTCTATAAGAAATTCCGAGATTCTCAATTAAAAGAAAACCAATAAAACATACCGCTATGAGTTTAGAAGAAAAAGTAATGACAGGTATGAAAGAAGCGATGAAATCAAAAAATGAAGCGCTTCTCCGTGGTCTACGCGCCATCAAAGCTGAAATCATCAAAGCCAAAACAGAACCCGGTGCTAACGGACAAATCAATGCTGAAGGGGAATTGAAGCTGTTACAGAAATTGGTAAAACAAAGAAAAGATTCACTGGAAATATTTCAGCAACAAAATCGCGAAGACCTCGCTAAAAAAGAACAGGAAGAAATTGCTGTGATCGAACAGTTCCTGCCCAAACAGTTGGATGCAGATGAATTAAAGAAGATCATCGCTGAAATCATCACCACTACCGGCGCTGCGGGTCCACAAGACATGGGTAAGGTAATGGGCGTCGCCTCCAAACAACTCGCCGGACAAGCAGATGGGAAAACCATTTCTGCGGTGGTGAAGGAGTTGTTGGCAGTGGGATAAGAAAGAGGTGAAAGGTGAAAAATGCTTTCACTTTTCACCTTTCACTTTTCACTATTTTTCATCACTCACTTTTGAGTTCTCTCATGCTCATCGATATCATTTTCCTTCTCTGTATGATCCTCGCTCTCATCAAGGGCTACCGCAATGGACTGATTGTGGCGGTATTTTCTTTTGTGGCCATTGTAGTGGGCTTAGCAGCAGCGATGAAATTGTCTGCTTATGTGGCGGAAAAGTTGGGGCAGCAGACAAGTATTTCTCAGTCATGGTTGCCTTTTATTTCTTTTGCGATTGTCATGATTGCGGTAGTCATATTGGTGAGATTGGGTGCTACTGCGCTTCAGAAAATGGTAGAAATGGTGTTTTTAGGTTGGCTAAACAAAATCGCAGGAATTGTTTTGTATGCGATCATTTATACACTGGTATTAAGTGTGGTGCTGTTTTATGCAGAACAATTGCATTTATTTGATAAAACCACACTCGAGGCTTCGCAAACCTATGGTTTCATACAACCTTGGGGTCCCAAAGTGATCGATGGCATAGGAGAAGTCATCCCATTATTTAGGGATATGTTTTCTTCTCTTACCGATTTCTTTGAGACCGGCACAACTCCCGCCACTCAGGTGACACCGTAAAAGCATACATTTTTGCTTATAAATCAGTATCTTAGTTAAGATTCGGCACAATCTGCAGCTAGTTTCAAACGTTTCTTATATTGTTAATGGTTTTTCTTTTATTTGTAACGGATATCATGCTTGCATAAGAAATTAACCCCATGAATTACGAGATTAAACAACAAGACAAGTTCAAATACATTGAAGAAGGGGAAGGTGAACCTTTGTTACTACTCCATGGATTATTTGGTGCACTCAGCAATTTCAAAGACCTCATTGAGTATTTCAAACCTAAATACAAAGTGGTAGTACCCATGCTGCCTCTTTTTGACTTGGATATTTTTCATACCTCTGTTGGTGGATTGGAAAAACACGTACATAAGTTCATTGAGATGAAGGGATATGAAAATATTCATCTTCTTGGGAACTCTTTAGGCGGACATGTTGCTTTGGTGCACATCTTAAAACATCCGGAAAGAATTAAATCGCTGATCCTTACAGGTAGTAGTGGTTTATTTGAAAATGGAATGGGTGATAGTTATCCAAAGAGGGGAGACTATGAGTACATCAAAAAGAAAACACAGCTTACTTTTTATGATCCCAATACCGCTACCAAAGAACTGGTAGATGAAGTATTTGAGATCACAAATAATAGATTGAAAGTCATTAAAATTATTGCACTGGCGAAAAGTGCGATTCGCAATAACTTGGGCGAAGAATTGAATCAGATCCAACAACCTACATTATTGATCTGGGGAAATAATGATACCATTACGCCACCTTTTGTAGGAAAGGAATTCAACCGATTGATTCCAAACAGTGAATTACATTTTGTAGACAAATGTGGTCATGCGCCGATGATGGAAGTGCCCGATGAATTCAATCGTATTCTCGATGGGTTCTTACAAAAATTAAGTGTTGTTTCACAACCTTCCTAAAGGTTGACGCGTATATCAATTGAAGAAAGAATCATGCTCGCATCGCAGCTCATCAATACCGGGTTTCCAGCGGTCAATTTATTTGACAAAGTTTCTTTTGCCTTACAATTGATGGAGGATTACGACTTATTGCATCTCCCGGTACTCAGTGAGGAAAAATTTGCCGGCATCATTGAAAAAGATGAACTACTCGATGCAGATGAAGAAGGCTTACTTGCTTCCTTGGAACAATCACTTAAAAAGATATCCATTAAAGGCGAGGAGCATTTTCTTGTTGCATTAAAGCTGATTGCAGAAAATGAATTGACCCTATTACCTGTTATCAATGAACAGACCGAATTAGCCGGTATCATTTCTTCTCGCTCTATGATGTTACACTTGTCTCGTTTCTTAGGAACAGAAGAAAGAGGGGGTATCATTGTATTGGAAACCGATAAACGACATTTCTCTTTTGGTGAGATCAGCAGATTGGTAGAAACCAATGATGCTTATATCACTCAACTCAATACCTATCCGGAAAATGATTCCGGACAAATCATTGTTACCATTAAGATCAATAAAGTGGAAGTATCTGATATCGTTGCTACTTTCCAGCGTTATGATTATTCTGTTCGCTACTACTTCGGTGAAGAACAGTATGCCAATGAGTTGAAAGAGAATTATAACCACTTGTTGGCTTATTTAAACATGTAGTTGATTCTATGATGGTCTCTTTTCACCGATCTATTTTCTAAAAATCACCCGCGTTTCTTTTTGTTAACAAGAGTTTCTATGTCATCCTCATGTATGAAGAGACGTTTGTATCAAAGCTATTGATCAAAATCTTGAATAATGTATAAGTGTATGGGAACTTCAATTAAAATGAATGAAAAGAGCCGCTAGAAACGCATATTCCCTATTTTTACAAGCTTACTATTTTATAAAGGGTTTCATGCGCATGAGGTTATTTATTTCTTTTATGGTTGTTCTCTTATCCTCATGCATGCTGTATGCGCAGGAAAAAACCGAGCAGGATTCTACTGCTAAAACAGCATTGAGTTTATCGGAAAGAGTTGCGATGCGTAGTATGTATCAAGTTGTTGGTGACATTCAACTCAGTGGCAATAAAAAGACCCGCGACTTTATTATTTTTCGTGAAATACCCTTCAAAAAAGGAGAACGGATTGCGGACAGTGAGCTAGATAAACTATTGGAGCTGGCACGTCAGCAGATCATGAATACTTTATTGTTTGTAGATGTGAATGTATATGTGGCGGCAAAAAAAGGAAATGTACTCATCATCAATGTGGATTTGAAAGAGCGATGGTATTTTTTTCCGACACCTTATTTCAGGCTGGTTGACAGGAACTTTAGCCAATGGTGGGTTGATCAAAAGCGAAGTTTAGACCGTGTGAATTATGGAATTAAATTCATACAAAATAATACAACCGGTAGAAATGATAATCTCAATATCTGGTTGATCAATGGATATACCCAACAATTTACCATCAGGTATGATATTCCTTTCATAGATAAAAAACTAACCAAAGGATTTAATATCGGGTTTATACGTGCTACTCAAAAAGAGTTGAATTATGGCACGGCAGATAATAAGCAATTGTTTAACAGACAAGAGTCTGTAGCGAGAAAGTTTACCAGACTTGACTTCACTTATTCTTATCGTCCGGATGTTCGTAACCGTCATTATTTCAAAGTTTCTTATAATGACGAGCAGTTATCGGACACCATTCTGCAACTCAATCCAAATTATTTTCCTGGCGGTAAGACAAGATTCCGATACATTGATTTCAATTATCAATACAAGTATTATAATGTAGATTATATCCCTTATCCCTCTAAAGGATTTCACCTGGAAGCGAATTTGTATAAACGTGGTCTAACAAAAGCATCTAATCTCTGGCAAGCCAGTGTGCGAGCCATTTATGCGCATCCGTTATCAAAGAATGCTTTTCTGCATTTGGAAGGTATTGGAATTGCAAAGCTCCCAAGAAATGATGTTTTTTTCAATCAGCGATTATTAGGTTATGGATTGAATCAAATGCGTGGGTTGGAGTACAATGTAATTGATGGTATCGCTGGGGGAATATTCAAAACTACTTTGCACAAACAGGTATTCGGTTTTATTCTGCGTAATCCATTCCCCAGTAAAACACATGACAAAATACCAATTCGCTTTTTTCTAAAAGCGTATGCAGACCTCGGCTATGGACATCATATCAATCCCGTTGCTTCTAATACCTTGAACAATACCTTGTTACGGACTTGGGGACTGGGCTTGGATATTGTATCGATTTATGATTTTCTGTTTAAAATTGAATACAGCTTTAACCAACTGGGTCGCAATGGCTTATATTTACAGACCAGAAGAGAGTTTTAAGACCCATTGATAGGGTTGGATGTATACCGTGGTAGATGGAGCTTACCATCACCCAAACACTCAAAGCAAAACAATGAAAATTGCCATTTATAGCCGGGGACTTGATGCTGAAATGGGGAATCCCATTTTGATACTGCTAGACGAATTAGCCCGTTATGAAACACAGGTATATATCTATCGTCCATTGATTGAAACCATGCAGATACCCGGACATCTTTCAGAAAAAATGATTCCGTTTAATGGTTCACAAGACCTGAATGAAGAAATTGATTGTTTGATCAGTTTAGGGGGTGATGGTACCATGTTGGATGCTGTAACCATGGTGCGTGATTACGGAATTCCTATACTGGGTATCAACTTTGGTCGATTAGGTTTTCTCGCCAGCATTAGCCGCGATGAGTTGAGCAGTGCTGTTGATGCACTCATCAATCGCACTTTTGTGGTAGACAAAAGAACATTGATGCATCTTGATTCCAATGAGCCTTTGTTTGGAGATGCTCCATTTGCATTGAATGAATTTGCGATTCACAAGCGTGATACTTCACCGATGATTAAGATCCATACCTATCTGAATGGTGAATTTCTAAATACCTATTGGGCAGATGGATTGATCGTAGCTACACCCACCGGATCTACCGGTTATAACATGAGTTGCAATGGTCCGATCCTTTTTCCCGAATCAGCAAGCTTTGTAATTACACCGGTAGCGCCACATAATTTGAATGTACGTTCCATCATTGTTCCTGATAACAACGTCATTTCTTTTGAGGTAGAAGGCAGGGCAGACATGTTCATTTGTGCATTGGATGCACGCAGAGAGATTGTTGGTAAATCTGTTCAGCTGGCTGTTCGTAAAGAGCAATTTTGCGTAAACCTTGTTCGCTTGAATGAAAACAGCTTCTTATCTACGCTGAGAACCAAACTCACCTGGGGTTTGGATAAAAGAAACTAGCACTTTCTCTAAATCTTCTCTTAAAAAGCAAGCGCAGGCATCATTTTTGTAAAAATTTTCATCTATCTACTATACCGATGATTCAGCAGAACTGCTGTTTTGTAGTGATAGCTCTATACCAAATACCGTTAAATTAACTTTTATCGTAACAAAATTTGGTGCTATTTTACAAAGGGTAAAGACACAAACGCTATGTTCAAAAAAGCAATCGTATCACTGTTACTGGTATTGGGTCTCCAACAGACACATGCTCAATTGATGGAAAGTTTTGTTCATCAAGGGGAAGTAGGTGTATCTGTTGGGGCTGCACATTATTTCGGTGATCTGAATCCAAATATCAAAATCAATCGACCAAAATTAGCTGCGGGTCTTTTCTTTCGTAAGCAGATCAATAATTATATTGGGGTCAGACTTTCAGCAGAATACGCTATGCTGGGCTATTCAGATATTTACAGTGATAATGCTGCACAACGTAGACGCAACCTGAGTTTCAATAGTAATGTATGGGAACTTGCTGTATCCGGTGATTTTAACTTTTTCCGTTTTCAACCCGGGTTTAAAGGATACCATTATACACCCTATGTAGGAATTGGTTTGGGTGTTTTTTCTCATGATCCTTATGCCTTCCTGAACGGAGAAAAATACATGCTTCGTCCTCTTGGAACCGAGGGTCAGGGTAGCTCTTTGTATCCTAATTTGCAACCCTATAATCCCATCGCCATTAGTATTCCCTTTACGCTTGGATTTAAATATGCGTTGAATGAACGAATGAATGTATTTGGTGAATTGACCTATCGCTTCACCAATACCGACTATTTGGACGATGTGAGCGGAGAATATGCTCCGGATGCTTTTCCTCCCTTACCGGATGGGTCTCCTTCCCCGGCATTCCTCTTACAAGACAGAAGCTATGAAACAGGTACTTCTATCGGCATCAAAGGCCGCCAGAGGGGGAATAGTCGACAAAAAGATGCTTTTGCCAGTTTCAAAGTAGGTATTTCCTTCAGTTTACAGTCTTATAAGTGTCCTACCCCCAAATAAATTCAATGTCCAGACATTGAATTTCGCCTTGATTATTCCTGATTTTTATCGGAATTAAATCCCTGCAACCCATTGATTTTGTTAATTTCGCAGCCTTAATACCGTAGGGACGAACATGCAGGAAACCTTAATGACACAAATCAATAAAGAACGTCTGCCCAAACATATTGCCGTTATCATGGATGGCAATGGTCGTTGGGCTAAGGAAAAGGGGCAGGACAGACTTTATGGCCATTTCCATGGCGTGGAGAGTGTTAGGAGTATTGTGGAGGGGAGTGCTGAACTGGGGATTGGTTATCTGACTTTATATGCATTTAGTACTGAGAATTGGGATAGACCTGTACAGGAAGTAGAGGGGTTGATGGGTTTATTGGTGGATTCCATCCGAAAAGAAGTGCCTACACTGAATAAGAACAATATTCGTTTGCATGTGATCGGTGACATGAGCATGCTCCCTGATTTTGCCAGAAATGAACTGAAAGAAGCACTGGAAATGACAGCTGCCAATACCGGTTTGAATCTTATACTGGCATTGAGTTATAGTAGTCGGTGGGAGTTGACCAATGCCGTTAAACAAATTGGAATGGATGTAAAAGCAGGAAAAATTGATCCCGAAAACATTAATCAGGAAACCATTCAACAATACCTAGCTACTAGTGAGTTTCCTGATCCGGAATTGATGATCCGTACCAGTGGAGAATATCGTATCAGTAACTTTTTATTATACCAGTTGGCTTATGCGGAATTGTATTTTACCAATACCCGCTGGCCTGATTTCCGCAAAGAGCATTTATATGAAGCCCTTATTGATTTTCAATCCAGAGAAAGACGTTTCGGTAAAACCGGTCAACAAATTCAAGAAGAAAAACAATTGGCCTAATAATACCCTCAGAATGGTGGTTGATTTAACAAAGACTTTTAATTATTCCCGTTAATTTGCCCCGTTTATATAACCCAAAACCATTGAAAAGACTGCTGTTTCAAGTCCAGCCAGTTGAAGAACAAACAGAATCCGGATGCAGAAAGTGTACAAATTTTTAGTGTTGGCTTTAATATCATCACTGGTTAGCGTAGGAACGTATGCGCAGGAAACTACCGGTCAGGATACGGTGATTACTTCCGTAGATGCGGATCTGATTAATATTTTCAACCAGCGTACTCCCAGAAAATACAAGATATCAGCCATTAAGGTTACCGGTAACAAATTCTTTGATGAGAACCTACTCATCTCTATTTCCAATATGAATATTGGCGATGAAGTAACCATCCCCGGTGGAGATGCGTTTTCCAAAGCCATCATGAAATTATGGGATCAAAAATATTTTAGTGATGTTGAAATCTATATCACTAAGCTGGTGGATAAAGAGATTGAAATAGAAATCGCTGTTACAGAGCGCCCACGTTTATCCAACTTCTTTTTTAAAGGAGTACGTAAAGGAGAATCCGAGGATCTTACCGGTAAAACCGGACTGGTGCGTAATCGTGTGATTACAGAAAACATGAAGATTTCTGCAATTGAGGCTATTAAGAAATTTTATGGTGAGAAAGGATATCAGAATGCCAAAGTACGCATTGATGAAAGACCTGATTCAACTTTTGATAATACATTGATCCTGGATTTTGTGGTGAACAAAGGTCCAAAAGTTCGTATCAACAACATCAACTTTGGCGGTAATACCGTTGATGCAACTAAGTTGAAAAAACAATTGAAAGGTACCAAGGAAAAATCGAGACTTACACTCAACCCATCTTTTGATAGTGGTCAGATTGTTACCGTAAAACGCTATGATTTCAAACAATACGTACAAGAAAAAGGGTTCTTGACACTCAGTAAGACTAAAAAGGTATTGGATCCTTATGCACGTTTCAAATTGTCTTCTGCTAAATTTAATGTCATCAAATTTGAAGAAGACAAAGAAAGTTTATTGGATTATTATAACTCACTCGGACATAGAGATGCGGTGATTGAGAAAGACACGGTTTATTACAACAAAGCCGGTCATCTCAACATCGATATCAAAATGAATGAGGGTCGGAAATATTATTTCGGAAATATTACCTGGAGAGGGAATACCAAATATTCTGATTCTGTTCTTACTGCAATCATCGGTATTCGTAAAGGCGATATATATAACCTGGATGTATTGAACAAAAAATTAGGAAAATCTGCTTCACCTGACGGAGGTGATATCAGTGGATTGTATCAGGATGATGGTTATCTCTTCTTCCGTACAGATCCGGTGGAAACAGCGGTGTACAACGATACCATCGATTTTGAGATCAGAATCATTGAAGGTCCGCAGGCAACTATCAAGAATATTCGCATCAGTGGTAATGACAGAACCAAAGAACACGTTATTCGTCGTGAATTAAGAACCATTCCGGGAGAAAAATTCAGTAGATCGGATCTGATTCGTTCTCAACGTGAGATTGCACAGCTGAATTATTTTAATCAGGAAAAAATTGGCATCAATCCAATTCCCAATCCTGAAGATGGTACGGTGGATATCAATTATAGTGTAGAAGAAAAGTCGAGTGACCAGCTAGAATTGAGCGCCGGTTGGGGTGGTGTCATTGGTTTAACAGGTACACTTGGGGTATCATTCAATAACTTCTCTATTCGTAATATCTGGAAGAAGTCTGCCTGGGATCCATTACCCATGGGTGACGGACAAAAACTAAGTTTACGTGTACAGAGTAATGGTAAAGCATTCCGATCTTATAACTTCTCCTTCACTGAGCCTTGGCTGGGAGGAAAGAAAAGAAACGCACTGACTTTCAGTATCTATAACACCCGATTTGGACAAACTTTCGATCCGCGTACCGGTCTTTTTGATCCGAATTTTGCGGATAGGAGTTTTATTTCTACGACCGGTGCAACCATCAGCTTAGCAAAACAGTTGAAATGGCCGGATGACTTTTTCTCTTTGTCGATAGGTTTGAATTTTACGCGTTACAAATTGAGTGACTATGCAATTGATCCGATCAATTTGCCGGGATTCAATAATGGTAACGTACACAACTTTAATTTCCGGGTGGCTTTACAGCGTTCATCAGTAGACCAACCTTTGTTCCCACGTTCCGGATCGAACTTTATGTTGAGTCTGGCGATAACACCACCTTATTCATTGATCAATCCAAATATCACCAACAAAGTCAATCCCTATCGTTGGGTTGAATATCATAAGTGGCGTTTCAATGGAGAATGGTTTGTGCCATTGGGCAAACCACATGGTGAAGAGAGAAACAAACAGTTTGTACTTCGTGCTTCTGCGAAATTTGGTTTCTTAGGAAGATTTAACCAAAACCTTCAAATATCACCGTTTGAAAGATTTCAGGTGGGTGATGCAGGGTTGAGTAACCAGTTCGCACTTCTGGGTTATGATATCATTGCACACCGTGGTTATCCTGTATATGATAACTCAAATCCCAAAGTGAACCCCGATCAACAGCAAGCCAGACAATATTTTACAATATTTAACAAATACACCATGGAGCTGCGCTATCCATTGAGCTTGAATCCAAGCAGCACCATTTATGGGCTTGCATTCTATGAGGCTGCCAATGGTTGGTTTAATATCAAAGATTATAATCCATTTAAGCTCAGAAGGTCTGTTGGATTGGGTATGCGCTTCTTCCTACCGATGTTTGGATTGCTTGGATTTGATTATGGCATAGGATTGGATAGGTTCACACCAAATGGTCCGTTGAAAGATGCAGCAAGGTTTACCTTTATGCTCGGCTTCGAACCGGAATAGAAACCTGAACAAAAAAATAGTTTATGAAAAAAACCTTACTCTTCACCCTTCTATTGATCGGTATCAGTTTTATGGCACAATCGCAGCAACGTTATGCGATCATTGATACCAAATACATCCTCGAAAAGATACCGGAGTACAAAAACGCCGATAAAAAATTACAAGAGATCGGAGAACAATGGCAGAAAGAAATAGATGATAAACAGACTGTATTGGATAAAATGTATAAGAACTATGAGGCTGAACAGTTCATGCTAACGGAAGACCTAAGAAAAAAACGAGAAGATGAGCTGTTTGTGCGTGAAAAAGAGATTCGCGACCTGCAGAAAAAACGCTTTGGCTATGAGGGTGATCTGTTTAAGGAACGTCAACGCCTCATTAAGCCAGTTCAGGACAGGGTTTATTCTGCGGTTCAGAAAATGGCATTGGCCCGTTCTTATGATTTCGTACTGGATAAAAGTGAAGGAATTACCGTTATATTTGCCGACCCCAAGCTGGATAAAAGTGATGACATCCTAAAAGAACTGGGGATCAAATAAAACTCCTAAAACAAAACAAATATCTCAAAATCCTCTCTACAATGAAGCAATTATTACTTGTGTGTGTGACGGTGGCTAGCTTACTGTTCTCCAACAATGCCCAGTCTCAGGTTAAAATCGGTCACTTTGATGAGCAAAGTCTACTGAGCCTGTTTCCCGGTTTAGAACAAACGATGGATTCTGTAATGAATACCTATCTCAGAGATTCTCTCAATGTTGAATATGCGTATTCCGTACAGGATTACAAACGCAGAGACAGCCTTTACAAAAAAGATTCTGCTACCATGCCTGCAAAAGCAAGAGAAATGGCAGAAAGCGATTTGAACAGATTGTATTATAAAATTGCTAACTGGCAACAATATTCTGAGGAAATGCAGCGTGATAAAATGGAGCGTTTGTTAGGCCCATACAGACAACAAATGTACAATGCGCTACAGCAGATCGTTGCTGAACAGAAGTATACCTGGGTACTAAAATCAGAGTCATTGTCTCCTTATGTGCAACCCAGTATTTTAGATAACCTGACCATTCGGGTAGCACTGAAACTGAATTTGCCTTTGAGCAAAGAGATCATGGATGCGTGGAAAGCAGCCGGTGGACCCGTTCCGGCAGCAACTGGTGCAAAACCAACCACTCCTGCTCCTAAGAAAAACTAATTCAATTTGTTGAATACTATAGTATCCCGTTCATCTGCTGATGAACGGGATTTTTTATGCTGATTTCTTATTCCATTCATGGGCCGATAGATATTAACTTCGTAACATGTCTTCCGTACAACAACCCATTGGTGTTTTTGATAGTGGTTATGGTGGGCTTACCATTCTCAAAGAATTGGTTAAGACCTTACCTGAATATGATTATCTCTATATGGGCGACAATGCCCGTGCGCCTTATGGTCCACGGTCTTTTGATACGGTGTACCATTATACATTGCAGTGTGTGCAGTGGTTTTTTGATCAGGGTTGTGAATTAGTGATATTAGCTTGTAACACAGCTTCAGCAAAAGCATTACGTACTATTCAGCAAAAAGATCTGCCGAAGATCGATTCAAAGAAACGTGTATTGGGTGTTATCAGACCTACTACAGAAGTCATTGGGCAATACAGTAAGTCAGGCTCTGTAGGTATTTTAGGAACTACTGGAACAGTCATCAGTGAAAGTTATCCTATTGAGATCGCTAAGTTCTTTCCTTCCTTAAAAGTGTATCAGGAGGCTTGTCCTATGTGGGTTCCATTGGTAGAGAATCATGAATACGATAAACCGGGAGCCGATTATTTTATTCAACAACATTTAGATCGTTTGTTTAGGCAAGCACCCGATATTGATACTTTATTACTGGCTTGTACACATTATCCATTATTGATGGAAAAAATACAGGCATTTGCTCCGCCGGGTACTACTGTTTTATCTCAAGGAATGATTGTAGCGGCCAGTTTGAAAGAATACCTGCATCGTCATCCGGAAATGGAACAGCGTTGCTCCAAACAGGGCACTCAAACTTTTTATACCACCGATTCTGTCGTGGATTTTGATAACCATGCCAGCATATTTTTTGGAGAAAAACTGCGGTCTAAACATCTGGAACTTTTGTAACGACGCTTTTTTATCACTGAAAATCAATGCTTTAAAATTTATAAAGCGAAATTTTGTCAATTTCTGACCGCTTTTCCTTACTTTTGCCGTCCTTTCACAGACAGCAGTATGGTGACTGCCGTAATGAAATGAAACAAAATTATAGGGTTAGTTAAAAAAACGTAATTATGAAACGTACATTTCAACCGCATAAGCGCCGCCGTAAATCTGTTCACGGATTCCGCAAGCGTATGCAAACTGCTAACGGCCGTAAAGTATTGGCTAGCCGCAGAGCGAAAGGCCGCAAGAAGCTCACAGTCTCAAGCGAGAAAGGATTAAAATAAGTCTTGTTCCGATCCATCGGAATAAAGAATGAAAATATAAAGTCCCGCTTTACGGCGGGACTTTTTTAGTTTAGTACCCAATACATGAAGGCATTCGGTTATCATAAAAAAGAAAAGCTCAAGAGTAGAACAGAACTGCAGGCCATTTTTACCACCGGTAAAAGCTTTTCTGTATTCCCCATCAAAGTTTTTTTTGTTGAGAAAGATAGCACGGATACTTCTGTTCCCGTTCATGCAGGAGTAGGTGTGAGCTCCAAACATTTCAAAAAGGCAGTAGACAGAAATCGGATCAAAAGACTATTACGGGAAGCGTATCGATTGGAAAAACAAAGTCTGCATGAAGCACTAGCAACTCAACCAAAAACCATCTCTGTTTTCTTTCTTTACCTAGACAAAGAATTACCCGACTATACATTGATCAGAGAAAAAATGAAAGAAGGAATAGAGAAGCTGATCAAAAGAATAAACACATAAACATTACACTCATTACTGACTACACACCATTGATCATTCACACCCATGAAGCTCCTCCTTCAAATAGTAAGCTACCCTTTTATTCTGCTCATCAGGTTTTATCAATACGTAATTTCACCGAATATCGGACCCAAGTGCAGATTCACACCAACTTGTTCGCAATATGCGGTAGAAGCTTTACAAAAGCATGGATTGTTCAAAGGTGGATGGTTATCCATCAAAAGAATCAGCAAGTGCAGGCCGGGCGGTGGGCATGGATATGATCCGGTTCCAGAGGAATGATGAACAGAGAAATAATCAATAACGAATGTCCAAGTAAGTGTTGACTTCAACATTCGATATTCATCATTCATTATTCTTCTGTTTTCTCTCCTCCGGTCATCCCTTGCAACTTAGCAATGGTTTCGCGGATCTCTTTGATACTGTAAAAGCGGTATACTTCCGGAGCTTTACCATCTTTACCTTCAGCAGAACGCATTTTATGGAAAGGGCCGATGATAATGGCATCAAAATTGTCGGTAATGTGTACAGCGGAGTTAGGGAGTATGTAAAAATTGCGGTTGGCTTTTCCTACATTTTTATTTGCCACCAAATTTTCTAAAGAATCAATTTTGAATTTAAGCGCCTCCTGTGTAATCAATTGGTTGGCCAATTGCGGATCGGTATAATTCACTTGACTACCAATGATGGTATCATTCTTTACATTCACCACATAGTAGCCATTCTCTGTTAAAGTCACTTTCGCATCTCCGGAAGCTGTATTCAATGTGAGTTCCACATTCTTTCCAACAAAGTCAACCGCTTTGTCTTCATGTCCGGCACCATCTGTGGCTTTGATGGTTTTGGTTTCTGTATTGATCTCGGCAGTTCCTTTACTAAACACTACCACTCTTTTTTGATCAGAAGAACAGGCAGTAAAGAATACAATGGCAGTGAGAATGGAGAGGAGTGATTTCATGATTGATTATTTGGTGTAAAAAAGGCTGCAAGCCACAACCTTCAAGCTGCACGAATATTTCTATCCCTTTCTTGCAGCTTGAAGCTTGTCGCTTGCAGCTTATAAAGAATTACTTAGCTGCTGCAAAACGCTCAGCCACTTTATTCCAGTTCACTACATTCCAGAATGAAGCAAGATAATCAGCGCGACGGTTTTGGTATTTGAGGTAGTAAGCATGTTCCCAAACATCAACACCTAAAATGGGGGTCCCTTTTACTTCTGCAACATCCATCAATGGATTGTCCTGATTAGGGGTAGAGCTTACTTCCAGTTTACCATCTTTTACAATCAACCAAGCCCAACCACTTCCAAAGCGTGTCATACCGGCATTGGCAAACTTTTCTTTGAATGCATCGAATGAACCAAAAGCTGCATTGATGCCATCAGCCAAAGCGCCAGATGGTGTGCCACCTGCATTAGGGGCTAAGCTTTCCCAGAAAAAAGTGTGGTTCCAATGTCCACCACCGTTGTTTCTTACTGCCGGACTAATAGATCCTGCAGCCGCAACCAGTTGCTCCAAGCTCTTTCCCTCATGTTCAGTTCCTGCAATGGCTTTATTCAGGTTATCTACATAGGCCTGATGATGTTTACCATGGTGAATCTGCATGGTAGTAGTATCAATATGTGGCTCCAACGCCTCGTGTGCATACGGTAATGCTGCTAAAGTAAATGCCATAACTATGATTTTTTAAAATGATTAAATACGAGTAACAAATTTACTGTTGTTAGGGGGAATAGAGATGAATTGTTTCTTAAATCGAAAAACGGCTACTAGCTTTCAGCTGAGACGAGTACATAGCTAGAAGCTCGCAGCTGTTCTCATCGTTTCTGCTGAAAGAAACTCTTCATCAACCAAGCACATTCATCTCTCAAAACACCGTTGATGACTTCTGTTTTGGGGTGGAAGGGGGAATGATTGGCGATCAGGTGTTTATGGAATCCATTTTTTTCATCGCTGGCGCCATATACAATGCGACCGATCTTACCCCAATACAAGGCACCGCAACACATCAAACAAGGTTCGAGGGTTACGTATAGGGTTGCATCCGGTAAATATTTACTACCCATACTACTGTAGGCTGAAGTGAGTGCGAGGATTTCTGCATGCGCAGTGGAATCGTTGAGTAGTTCCACCTGATTATGTCCGCGTGCAATGATCTTATTGTTCATGACCACCACCGCACCTACCGGAACTTCATCCGAATCAAAAGCCAATTGGGCTTCTTTAAGCGCTTGCTGCATGAAATATTCGTGGGATTCGGGGAGCATGGGGAGGTGAAAAGTGAAAGGTGAAAAGTCAATAGTCCATGGTCCATGGTCCATGGTCCATGGACTATTGACCGACTGGCGTAAAAATACTGTATAAAATGAAACATATCTAATATCTGCCATCTGCGATCAGCCATTCGCTATTCGCTATTTCACTTGTATTTCCAATTCCTGTCTTTTCCTTCTTCCAGCCATTCGAGCATGGTGTTGAGACGTTTGATGCGGGTGGGTTCTGTTTTGGCTTCAGTAATCCATTCGATGTATTCTTTTTTATGTGATGGAGAGAAGGCTTCAAAGACTTTTTTGGCTTTAGAATTTTTTTTCAATGCTGCAATGATATCTGCCGGAACGACGATCTCTTTTTGGGTGGTTTTTGTTTTAGCGGGCAGCTTAATACCGTTCTCGTTCAACAGCACCGCCTCTTTGATATATGCGATCATGATCTTATCTGCCGGAAGATCTTTAACAGTAGTAATTCTATCAAAATGTCCCATGGCACCTCGGTCTTTGATCTGCATGATCTTATTCGGGTCTTTCATGATGGATGCTTTCCAGAAACCAAAAGCGCAATGTTGTTTAAAAGCTGCCATGCTGCATACTACCCCTTTGTATTCAAAATGCGGGAAACTCCATTTCATGGTCTCGGTGATATCCGGACAAGCTTTATGCACCAACTTCCGAATATGTTGTAAAACAGTCTGTGCAAAAGGTGCCGCTTTTGCGATATAAGCATCAATACGCGGATCTGGTTTGTTCATGAGCTAATATAAAAAAACATCCGCTCTAAAGAAAGCGGATGTTTTATAAATCCTTGTAGCCTGAATCTTACAGCCTGTAGCTCAAAGCTTCCTTACCACAATATTCTTAAACCACACATTATCTCCATGATCTTGTAAAGCGATATGCCCTTTGAAGTTCTTACCAAAAGCTGGCATGGATCTGAATTTACTGTTGGCAATTAAGTTATTCCATTGCTCATCACCATAGGTAGTTGATAAGATGGAAGTGCCATTCAATTTGAACTCTAATTTACCTTTGTTACAAATGATCTCTGCTGTATTCCACTCGCCAACGGGCTTGGTGACACCTTCTGTTGAAGCAATCAGATCATATAAATTACCGGCACGGTGTTTATCGATCTTTGCATCAGGATGTCCATCATTGTCTAGCACCTGCATTTCCGGACCGGTATACCAAACGTATTTGTATTTGGAAGGATCATTTTGCACCCAAAAAATAATGCCGCTATTACCGTTTTTAGCAATCTTCCAATCTAGCTTGAGATGAAAATTCTCCAGTTCCATCTCGTGTATAATATCACCCCCTCTTTTCGACTGCCAGTCTGTTTTGTCAGATGCGTCTAAATGTAGGGTTCCATCTACCACTTTCCATGCTTGTCCGATAGACTCCTTGCCATAAGTTTTCCATCCCTTGGTTGTTTTTCCATCAAACAAGGATATCCATTCTTCTTTTTGTTGAACACTATTCATGGTGGTATCATGTTCTGAACTTGTACCACAAAATAACATGGTACTTAACAACGCAGCGGTGATCCAGGTTTGTATCATAATTATTTCTTTAAGAGCATGATATATTTCACCATCGCTTTTGCGTCATCTTCACTGATGGTAGGATGTGCTGTCATAGGCACTTGACCCCAAACACCCTGTCCGCCTTTAATGATTTTTCCGGCAAGCATTGTTATATTCTCTTCTGTGTTTTCATATTTCTCTGCCACCTGTTTGTAAGATGGACCGATGAGGTTATCACTTACTTTATGGCAAGTCAAACAATCTGATTTGCCGATCAGCTCCAATCCTTTTACATAATCCGGATTACTGCTCAGGTCGTCTGCAGCTGCCGTTGTGGTTGTAGCAGTCGTTGCTGTTTCTTTTTTCTCTTCATTTCCTCCGCATGCAGCCAGAATTGCTAACATGGAAAGTGATACTAAGTACTTTTTCACGGTTTATTTGTTTTGGTGATGAGTGAGTAGTCCATGGACCATAGACCATGGTCCATGGACTAAATAGCTAAGTTATTCATTGATTCCCAGAATTCTTCGGTTAAAGTTTTCATCTGATCCGGTGCCGGCAAAGTCGTCGAAAGCTTTATCGGTTACGCGGATGATATGTTTTTTAATAAAGGGTGCACCTTCTGCAGCACCTGTCTCTGGATGTTTGATGGCACATTCCCATTCCATCACGGCCCAGCCTTTATAATCATAGGCAGCCAACTTACTAAAGATGGAACTGAAATCTACTTGTCCATCTCCCAGTGAACGAAATCTTCCTGCACGATCGATCCAGTTTTGGTATCCGCCATAAACACCTTGTTTTCCACTGGGATTAAATTCGGCATCTTTTACATGAAACATGCGAATTCGTTCATGATAATGATCGATATAACTGAGATAGTCTAAACATTGTAACACGAAATGGGATGGATCAAATAATAAACAAGCTCTTGTATGATGATTGACTTTCTCCAAAAACATTTCATAACTAATTCCATCATGCAGGTCTTCGCCGGGATGTATTTCATAACAGAGATCCACTCCGTTCTCGTCGAATACATCCAAAATAGGTTTCCATCTTTTCGCCAATTCGGTGAATCCTGTTTCTACCAATCCCGCAGGACGTTGAGGCCATGGATATACAGTATGCCATAACAATGCACCACTAAAAGTAGCATGTGCATTCAATCCCAGATTAGCAGATGCTTTGGCTGCATATTTTAATTGTTCAACAGCCCATGCTGTTCTGGCTTTGGCATTACCGCGAACGGATTCGGGAGCAAAGCCATCAAACAATACATCATAAGCAGGATGCACTGCTACGAGTTGGCCTTGCAAGTGGGTTGATAGTTCCGTGATCTCTAATCCGGCAGATTGTACAATACCTTTAATCTCATCAGCATAGGTCTTACTTTCTGCTGCTTTTTGCAAATCGATGCAACGAGCATCCCAGGAAGGAATTTGCACGCCCGTAAAACCCAATGATGCTGCCCATTTACAAATGCTGTCCAAAGAATTGAATGGAGCCTGATCACCCATGAATTGTGCTAGAAATATACCGGGTCCTTTGATTGTTGTCATGATGGTTAAGTCAAAAGTGAAAAGTCAAAAGTCAAAAGTGAAAGGTGAAAAGTGAAACCGTTTGACTTTTCACCTTTCACTTTTCGCTTCCTCATATCTTATATTCCGTCCATTTTTCTGTTGATGCGGCTGACGCTACTACATTGTCGATGAATGCCATGCCTCTTAATCCGTCTTGGGTATTGGGGAAGTCCAACATTTCGGGAGTAGGGGTGGTGCCATCGATTCTTGCGGACAATGTTTGTGCAAAATTTCGGTAGATATTGGCGAAGGCTTCCAGATAACCTTCGGGGTGTCCGCCCGGTGTTCTGCAATTAGACGTTGCAAAAGAGCTAAGTCTATCACCATAATTACCACCCGCTCTTAAAATCTGTGTAGGTTGATCGAGCCATTTTACAATTAAGGTATTGGGTTCATGTTGTGCCCATTCAATACCACCTTTTTCGCCATAGATACGAATCTTCAAAGCATTTTCTTCGCCCGCGGCTACTTGTGATGCCATAAGAACACCTCTTGCGCCATTGCTCATGCGTAATAAAACATTCCCATCATCATCAAGTATACGTCCTTCAACCATCGCATTCAGATCAGCACAAAGATGGGTGATCTGTGAGCCGGTTACATATTCTGCTAAATGTGCGGCATGGGTACCGATATCGCCCATAGCACCTGCTTTACCGGATTTTTTCGGGTCTGTTCTCCAGGCAGCCTGTGCATTGCCTTCTCTTTCTGATAATTTGCTCAGCCAGCCTTGCGGATATTCCACCCACACTTTTCTAATCTTACCCAATACACCGCCTGTTACCATGGCACGCGCTTGTTTTACCATTGGGTATCCTGAATAAGTATGTGTCAAACAAAGAATCAATCCTGTTTCCTGTACTTTTTGGTGTAATTGTTTCGCCTCATCAAGTGTAAATGCGATGGGTTTTTCGATCACAACATGAAATCCATGTTCCAATGCCATCATTGCCGGGGCAAAGTGTGCGAAATTGGGTGTAACGATGGTTACAAAATCCATACGCTGATCAGCAGGCAACTGACTTTCCTTAGTGATCATCTCATCATAAGTCAGATAGATCCGGTCTTCCGGTAAAAACAAAGAGCGACCAGAGTCTTTCGCGATCTCGGGATTGATGCTGAGAGCTCCACAACAAAGTTCAATCAGTCCATCCATGTTAGCGGCAAGGCGGTGAATGGCACCAATAAAGGCATCTTTACCCCCACCTACCATACCCATCCTGAGTTTACGATTCATGTCAATTAGTTTTTGGTTTCGGTTATTAAGGCTGAAATATTTTAGGAATGTAAGGTTATTAAAAAAATAGAAGCGGACGAAATTTTGCTGAGTAAAACAGAAAGATAAAAGTGAACAGTTGTTCGTTTTATCATTTAATACTTTGTCATGCGTTAAACATTTTAGTAGGGGTTGAAAAAATAAAAATTACATTTAGAGGGGTTTTCTATTCTCAATACCAACGATTATGCAAGCCATTATAGTCACATCCATTCACCCCTATCCAAGGGTATTCCACCGACAATCATTTTTTCTCTGTCGACAGCTATTGTTTAAACACTAATTCCTATATTTATTACCTGCGAAAAAACGATCATGGGAACAGATCAGAACAGAAGAAAAACGATCAAACAATTGCTTGCCGGATCTGCATTATTAGCTACATCCGTGCCTTCCTTTGCAATGGAATCAGCTCAAAAAACGCCCACTACTATGGCACTAAAAGGAAACATCAACCACTCGGTTTGCCGTTGGTGCTATGATTATATCCCATTAGATGAGTTATGTGTGATTCTTAAAGAAATGGGATTGGTGGGAATTGATCTCGTAGGTCCGAAAGACTGGCATATTCTCAAAAAGCATAACCTGATCTCTACTATGTGTAATGGCGCTGAGATTGGCTTGGTGAAAGGCTGGAACGATCCGCAGTACCATGATGTATTGGTTAAGAATTATACTGAACATATTGAACTGGTATCCAAGGCCGGTTATACCAACCTTATTTGTTTTAGTGGGAATAGAAATGGTATGGATGAAGAAACCGGATTGAAGAATTGTGTGGATGGATTGAAAAAGATCATGTCACTGGCAGAAAAGAAGGGTGTGGTGATTCAGATGGAACTTTTCAACAGTAAAGTTGATCATAAAGATTATATGTGTGATAGCTCTGCCTGGGGTGTTGAATTGTGTAAGCGTTTGGGCTCTCCTAATTTTAAGTTGCTTTACGATATCTATCACATGCAGATCAATGAGGGAGATATCATACGTACCATTAAAAGAGATCATCAATATTTTGGTCATTATCATACAGCCGGGGTTCCGGGTAGACATGAAATTGATGAAACACAGGAATTGTATTATCCTGCCATCATGAAAGCCATTGTAGAAACAGGATTTAAACAATATGTAGCACAGGAATTCATACCAACAGGAAATGACAAGATAGGATCATTAAGAAAAGCAGTGCAGTTGTGTGATGTGTGAGGTGGCTGATAGTCCATGGTCGATAGTCCATGGAAGCAAATTTTCACCATGGACTATGGTCCATGGACCATCAACTAAAACAAACAACAAACCTTCATAAACAAAAGACCATGGCCGATCAAAATTATGACGCAATTGTAGTGGGCTCAGGTATTAGTGGTGGCTGGGCTGCCAAAGAGCTTACTGAAAAGGGGCTCAAAGTACTGATGCTCGAGCGTGGACGTAACATTGAGCACATCAAAGATTACGTGAACGCCAACAAAGAAGCATGGGACTATCCCCATCGCGGTAGAAGAACACAACAGATGATCAATGATTATCCTGTGTTGAAACGCGATTATCCTTTGAATGAAACCAATCTCGATTATTGGGTGAATGAAAAGGAAAGTCCATACACCGAAGTAAAACGTTTCGACTGGTTCCGAGGATACCATGTTGGTGGACGTTCACTGATGTGGGGACGCCAGAGTTATCGTTGGAGTGATTTTGATTTTGAAGCCAATGCCAAAGACGGTATTGCCGTTGATTGGCCGGTTCGTTATAAGGATATTGAGAAATGGTATACTTATGTAGAACGCTTTGCAGGTATTAGTGGTAGCAAAGAAAATTTGCCACAACTTCCTGATAGCGATTTTCTTCCTCCAATGGAACTCAACTGCGTAGAAAAAGATCTTGCAAAACGACTGAAAGAATATTATAAGAATCAGCGTACCATGATCATCGGCAGAACTGCTAACCTTACTAAAGAGCATGAAGGTCGTACCAGTTGCCAGTATCGTAACAAATGCTGGTTGGGTTGTCCATTTGGTGCTTATTTCAGTACACAGTCTTCAACATTACCCGCCGCCATGAAAACGGGCAACTTAACGTTGCGTCCATGGTCAATTGTTACTAAAGTATTATACGATAAAGATAAAAAGCGTGCGACGGGGGTTGAAGTATTGGATGCTGAAACAAATCAGACTTATACCTACAATGCAAAGATCATTTTCCTGAACGCTTCTGCTTTGAATACTTCCTGGATTCTGATGAACTCTGCCACAGATATCTGGCCTGATGGCTTGGGCAGCAGCAGTGGTGAACTTGGACATAATGTGATGGACCATCACTTAGGTGTAGGTGCAGGCGGACGAGTAGAGGGCTATGAAGACAAATATTATTTTGGTCGCCGTGCCAACGGTATTTATATCCCTCGTTATCAGAACCTGTTTGGTGATAAGCGAGATTACCTACGTGGGTTCGGATATCAGGGAAGTGCTTCTCGCCAAGGATGGGGTCGTGATGTGGCTGAATTAAGTATTGGTGCAGATTTTAAAGATGCGCTTACTGAACCCGGTGGCTGGTCTTTTGGTATGATGGGTTTTGGTGAAGTATTACCTGATCATAACAACAAGATTACACTGGATAAAAATGTAAAAGATAAATGGGGTCTTCCGGTTCTTTCTTTTGACTGTGAGTTGAAAGAAAATGAATTGAAGATGAGAAAAGACATGGAAGCAGATGCCATCGAAATGTTGACCAATGCCGGCGTAAAAGATGTAAGAGGATATGAAGGCAATGGCGTACTTGGTCGTGGTATCCATGAAATGGGAACAGCGCGTATGGGACATGATCCAAAAACATCCGTTGTAAATAAATACAACCAAGTGTGGGATGCACCTAACGTATTTGTAACCGATGGTGCTTTCATGACTTCCGGAGCTTGTGTAAATCCATCATTAACCTATATGGCATTTACAGCCAGGGCTGCCGATTATGCAGTGTCTGAATTAAAGAAACAAAATTTGTAATGATGTTTGTGAATTGTGAACGGTGAATTGTCAAATGTATTCACCATTCACAATTCACCATTCACAAAATATTAAAATCATCACCATGAATAGAAGAGAAGCCCTTTCCAGCGTTGCCTTGCTGCTTGGTGGAACTATTATTGGTTCCAGTGCTTTCCTGATGGGTTGTAAATCCAGCGGAAGCGAAAGTGGTATTAGCTTTTCGCCCGACGATATCAGTTTCCTCAATGAAGTAGGAGAAACCATTTTGCCTGCTACCAGTACCCCGGGTGCTAAAGAAGCCAAAGTGGGAGAATTTATGTCTGTGTATGTAGCAGATTGTTACGAAGCAAAAGACCAAACCATCTTCAAAGAAGGAATCAAGAAACTGAATGAAGCCAGCCAGCAAAAGAATGGTAAATCATTCATAGAAAGCACACCGGAACAACGTCATGAATTATTGGTGGCGTTGGATAAAGAAGCCAAAGAATACCAACAGAATAAAAAACCGGAAGACCCGAATCATTATTTCCGAATGATGAAAGAGTTAACACTGTTAGGCTTCTTTACTTCAGAAGTAGGTGCTACCAAAGCATTACGCTATGTAGCGGTACCGGGTAGATATGAAGGCTGTATTCCTTATAATAAGGGGGATAAAGCTTGGGCAACTTAAATGTAGTGAAAAGTGAAAGGTGAAAGGTGAATGGATTTTTTTCTTTTCACCTTTTACCTTTCACTTTTGTTTTTCATCACTTTAAACTTATCACCATGTCAACCAATCGTAGAGAATTTCTTCGCAATACGGGATTTGCGGCGCTGGCGGCTTCTTTGCCTTTTGCCGGTAAATCGTCTTCTTTTTTAAGCTCGCTTTCTCCTTATAAACCTATTGGCTCTTTTGGAATTCAGTTATGGACTGTGAAAGAAGCATTGTTTGCTGATGCGAAAGACACGCTTGCAAAACTTTCTTCCTATGGATATAAACAGATCGAAAGCTTTGAAGGTCCAAAAGGATTTTTTTGGGGTATGAAGAATACTGAATTCAAAAAATACATGGATGATCTGGGTATGAAGATCGTTTCTTCACACTGTAACAATACAGTAGATTTTGAAAGAAAAGCTGCTGAAGCTGCAGAGATCGGTATGTCATATTTGATCTGTCCATGGAAAGGTCCACAAAAATCAATCGATGATTTCAAGCGCTTCAATGATGAATTCAATAAGTGCGGTGAGATCGCTAAGAAGAATGGTATTCGTTTCGCTTATCATAATCACGACTATTCTTTCAAAGTGCTTGACGGACAAATTCCGCAAGTAGTGATGATGGAAGGAACAGATAAAGATTTGGTGGATTTTGAAATGGATATTTATTGGGTGGTTGCTGCAGGAGAAGATCCTAAAGCATGGTTCAAAAAATATCCGCATCGTTTCCGTTTGTGTCATGTGAAAGACCTGACCAAAACAGATAAAGGAAATGAATCTTGCCAGATCGGAAAAGGAACCATTGATTTCAAATCGATTTTAAGTGAAGGATCTAAATACGGAATGAAAACATTCATCGTAGAGCAAGAAGCATTCACCGGAACCAATCCTATGGATAGTGCAAAGGCGAATGCGGGGTATATGCGTAAGTTTGAAATCTAGTGAATAAAGAATATTGAATAAAAAATGTCGAATGAAGAAGTAAATAAAACTTTCATCATTCGACATTTTTTATTCATCATTCAATATTTCCTACACTCCCAAACTCCACCCCTCTCGATACTGTCTTCTCACAAACTGATTGGCTTCGTCGAAATTGGTGATCTTCATGTTCGGACCATCCCAAACCAGTCTGATATTACGACCCGGATAAGTGATACGTCCATTATCCATTTTCTTCTGTAAGTCATAACTACGAATAGCTAAGTTACCCATGAGTACACTTTCAGTAAGTGGTCCGGCTATATCGAAATTTGAACTGAGATTTTTAGCAGCTTCGGAACCATAGCCGGCAATAGCAGCTTCTACCCATGCAGCGTAGTGCCCATTATCGCCATTTGGAACCCTTGCAATGGTTTGAGGTACTTGTGTAGTCTTGGTTAAGCTGGTTGGCAATAAATTGGGAATCGCTCCATAAGTGCCACACATCATCTTTCCTTTGGTACCGATGAAGATGGTACCATTACCACCATCGCCCATCATTTCATTGGGTCCTAGTTCTGCCGGACGTTCGGGTTGAATACCACCATCCATCCAGTGCATGGTAAGATCAGGTTTCCCATTCTGCCCTTTGAATTTTAAGGTGATATGAGAAGCAAGAGGGCCACATTCAGGTGCATACACTGCGTTCCAGTTTCTTTCATAACGTTTTGCCACGCTACATTCTGCAGATTCAGGATAACCAAGTCCCAATACAGCAAATGCAGGCGCCATAATATGACAGGCCATATCACCCAATGCACCGGTACCATAATCCCACCAGCCACGCCAGTTGAATGGAACGAGATTGTCAACATAATCCTTATATGGCGCTGTACCCAACCAAAGGTCCCAGTTCAGTTCTTTAGGTACCGGTAATGTATTTTTTGACCACTGGATACCTTGAGGCCATACGGGTCTGTCTGTGTAACAATAAACGGTATGTACATCACCAATTAAACCTGCATTGTACCAATCTACCAACTGTCGAACACCATCGCCTGATGCACCCTGGTTACCCATTTGTGTCACCACTTTATAACGGTGAGCTGCCTGTGTAAGCATACGTGCTTCATAGATATCGTGTGTCAATGGTTTCTGAACATATACATGTTTACCCAGTTGCATAGCAGCCATGGCTTGTACAGCATGCATATGATCCGGAGTGGAAACAGATACCGCATCTATATTTTTATGCTCCTTATCCAACATTTCTCGGTAGTCTTCATACACTTTGGCATTTGGATACCGCTCTCTACTTTTACCCGTTTGTCTGCTGTCTACATCACAGAGAAAGGCGATATCTGCTTTTCCGCTCTTAAAAAAACTATAAATATCACTCTCACCTTTACCCCCTGCGCCAATACCGGCAATTTGAAGTTTGTCACTGGGCGCAACAAAACCGCGACCCAGTACACTGCGGGGAACAATGTAAAACCCGGCTAAAGCGGTTAAACCATTTTTGAGAAATTTTCTTCTGGAATCATCCTGTGCAACAATTTCTTGTTGTTTCTTTTTGGAGTTTTTTTTCATAAAAATCAGTTGTTGGTTGGATAAGCAATCGAGCTATGAATTTATTTAATTATTTTGATTGATAGGTATAAAAGATTAAGCCGATCATTCAGCAGCTTTTTTGTAAAAAAGACCCTGCATGATCGGCTCAATCCATCGTAATGCGGTGGATTTATAAATTAGGCGGTCGTCTGTTTTCGATATACATATCAATACCGGTATATTTCCCGCTAACTTTCTTTAGCATACCCGTATCCACAAATCCAAACTTCTTCTGTATAGTCAAAGAATCTTCATGAATATAAGTAACCATTACCCATCTATCGCTATCCAATCGCAAGGGTAATGACTTGGATTGTTGTCCATTATGGGTGTTGATTTGTAACGCATAGATACCTCTCTTAAATTCTGTTACAGGTATCTCTTGCAAGCCGGGCTTAGCCTGATATTGCCTGGGAGAGAGACTCTTATTTTTCTCTCGATCGTTCATAACAATACTGAAATCTATTTTTTCCCTACTCTCATTATTGAAAACTAAATAAGTGACGGGTCTGTAAGCTTTACATGATAGCAAAAAAATAAGTGCTAATGATAATTGGATTTTACTGAGTCGCATAGACGAATATTTACATCAAAAAATAAGCTGTTGCTTCATCGTTTGATGACGCATTTGACTAATGATGTATATAAAACGTAAAACGTTGCCTCTCTATCAAATAAAAATTAATTTTTATTGATTGAAAGTGCTATCTGGAACAATGGCAAAGCTGCCGGGTTGAATATTGAAGAAGGTGATATCTGTTAGGTCTTGATTGGAGCGAAACCCATTCGCATATCTTCCCTTTTGTTTGTAAGGATAATTTTGAATCAGTGTAACTGGGGTTGTAGTATAAAATTGTGCGAGGTTTTGATCCCAAAACAACTCATCGCAATACAGCGTGTCTCCTTTTACATTATAAATGATCACCTGATCTCTTAGGTATACCTTACTTTCATTTTGTAAGTAACGACCATATTTAGCAGATAGCCTGCTTTCTACTTTCATGCTGTCATCATAAAACTCTACAAACAAAGAATTGGGAAATTCTGTTTTTCTGGCACTATCACCTTGATAGCGCAAAAGCAAAGGTGCAGTTAACTTTGCGCCAATTTTTCCATTCTGACTTAAAAAGCTTTCAATATTTTTTCCTTCTTCGATACCGGGTAGTTTTTTTCCAAAAGCTTTTACATCATTTACATCATTTTCACAGGCTAATAAAAAAACACAGCCCAACAAGCAGGCTGTGAGAAGGTATTTAATATGTTGATGATGATTAATCATACCTACGTTTCTGGAACCAAATATCAGTTAAGCTCATGCCCAAAGTAAACTGAGCATAACTTTCAGTGATATTATTTACGCCTGTACCACGCTTCCCAAATTGTAAAGCAGTATTCAGGATGGTAAACTGACGATCATAGTTATTCCATTTTTTAATGGGGAATCCCGCACCCAATGAAAAGCCTGATGTTTTAAGACCATTGCCATCAGGATCGATATAATCCTTACCAATAAAAGCACCCACACGATAATTCACATTGCTCCAGTAATTTCTACCGTTCAATGGATCTGGAGCCAGTTGAGCACCTACTTTTAATTGCCAGCTGTTTACTAGCTGATCAGGCTGATTGTAAAAACGATACTTGCTCCATTGTGTGCTGGTATACTCTGCACCAATCGACCACATTTGAAAAGTACCGCGGTTATTGCTGGATGTTTTATGAAAAGTGATACCCGCCGCATAAGTGGATGGAAGCACAATAGTGCCTTTAATATTATTGATAACTGAAACCGTATCAATCGTAATATCACCGGCTACAGATTCGGTATAAGTTTCTCTTTTCTGATCCTGCGAAGCAGACATATTTTGATTCAGACTATAAGTACCTCCCAATCTTAAAAAATAATTATTGGTAACATTTGTTTTCTGATCTACTTGCTTCTTCAACAAGAATTCATATTGAAAACCTGTATTCAAAAAAACCTTATTGAAAGTAGTGATGGTAGATGAGTTCGACTGGAAAAAGAAAGCAGTATCACTCAAGAAAATCTTTTTGGTAGATATTTCTCTTCTCCCAAAATTGAACCCGGTATTAAAACCAATACTGAGGTTTTTCCATTTTTTTCCAATTCCTAGAAAAGCCTGATTCAATCCCCCTGATCCTTCATAAATAGTGGCAAGACTATCACCTGCTACTCTTTCTCTGTTCACAACAGAGTAGTTGATACGAGTAACGGGTCTGATACCAAATGCCATACCCAAGCCTTTGGTTCTTTTCAATGGCATACCTACTGCCAGATAAGACGGATAGAAATAATTAGATCGGAATTTACCGGATGGATTTTCACTTCTTAGATTTCTGGTATCGATGGTTAATCCGATATCATAGGATACCATGAAATAATTGGAATAAGTAGCGGGGTTCATAAAATTTACCGCCTGCCCCACATTATTATTGATACCATCAGAATAAGCAGCGCTTAGTCCGCCCATAGCCCGGCTGATCGCATGTAAACTATTGAAGCTTTCGCCCAGTCCATAACGTGTGAAGGGTGAATTCTCCTGAGCGTTCGTTTGAAGCAGGGTAAATCCGGTGATCAGAATGGTTAAACTAAATCTCAGTAATGTTGTGCTCACAAATCGCATACAGGCCTTTAAAAATTAGATAAGGGTCGGCAAATATCCTGTTTTTTAGATGTGGTACAAAAAAAGCCATATCCCCCCCGGTTAATAGCACGTTAAAGTTGTTGAATTTCAATGCATAAGCGTCAATAATTCCATCGATTTCCTTGGCCATTCCCATGATGACACCACTTTGGAGATTGGTTTTGGTGTCAAAACCGATCAAAGGGAAGTGATGATCAGGTTCAACCATAGGTAATAAAGCGGTTTGTTCATGCATAGCTCTGAAACGCATGGTCATACCCGGCGAAATGCTCCCACCCAAAAACTCGTGTGATTTATTGATATAATTATAGGTGATACAGGTACCCAGTCCAATAGCCAAGTTATGTTTATGGGGGAAAAGGTCCACAGCTGCAGCACAAATGGCCAATCTGTCTGCACCGATTGTTTCAGGCTTACCTACTGGCGTAGTGAAAGGCAGTTTGCTGGTATGTCCGAGTTTATGAAAGCCTGTTCTTTCGGTCAGTAATGTTTCTAAGCCGGCATTATGGTTGATGACAGAAGAAAGGATGGTTTTTTTGGGTTGATACTGATCCAGAATAGCTGCCACTGTAGCCGTATCATCGTTCTCCAGCACCAGTACTTCTTTGAGTTCTTTGCCCTCAAATACAGCGCACTTCAAACGAGTATTGCCAAAATCAAAACATAAGCTGGTATACATAGATGGGTTTATAGGTCAAAGTTAAAGCCTTTCAGTTCTCTAAAATGACCATTGAGTTGTATGCGTTCTTTTAAAGATTCCATTCCGGCTACAACAGGTAATACTTTTGATAAATGTTGTTTCAGGTATTCCAGTCGCTGTGATTCATGCAACAACCCCAATAACTCATATTCTTCCTCGAGTGAAAGTCCGGCATGATGTGCCAGATCATAACTGCACAATTCATCATCAAATTTTTTAAAATCTTTACTCACCTGAATGAGTTTGTGTAGCTCCCTAATACATGCTATTACTTGCGCAGTGAGTTTACTATTTTGTCTTTCATCATTATCGGGATAATGAACAATAGCACCGCTGTAGAGTTTTTCGGGGATGGTTTTTACGAGCTCCAACATCCGGAATACTTTTTCTCCACGTGTACGGATATCCATTTTTCCGTCTTCATGCACTTGAACAATTTCAGTAATGGTAACCAATGTGCCCATCTCAGAAACATTGTTCTTCAGTACAATGGGGATACCAAAGGATCGATTTTCACTAAAACAATCATGGATCAATTGTCGATATCGAGGTTCAAAAATATGGAGGTTTAATTGCTCACCCGGGAAAACAACGACACCTAATGGGAAAATGGGAATAAAATTGGTCATAGTATTTTAATACACTACGAAATAAGGGAAATAGCATTTATCCAACAAATAGCGTCTAAAGATTCATACCCATGTTTTCTTGAACACTGGTCTTTTGTTTTCTTCTATCCCTTATTTCATCTTTACTTTGTGTTATGAAGATTTCAGGGTTTACTATTATCAAGAATGCAGTATTGAATGACTATCCGATCGTAGAAGCGATCCGTTCTATTTTACCGGTGGTAGATGAAATGATTATTCTGATTGGCGATTCTGATGATGCTACCCTTGCGCTCATGCAGTCTATCAATGACCCCAAGATTAAAATCCATCATTCTATTTGGGATAAAAATTTACGTACTGGTGGTACTGTACTGGCTGTAGAGACCAATAAAGCTTTTCAATTGATTGATCCTGAAAGCGACTGGGCATTTTATATACAGGGTGATGAAGCGGTACATGAGCAATACCATGATACTATCCGTAAGACTTGTTTACAATACAAGGATGATCAACGCGTAGAAGGATTGGTATTTAAATATCTACACTTTTATGGAACCTATGATTATGTAGGCGATAGTAGAAAATGGTATGATCATGAAGTCAGAATTATTCGTAACGATAAAAAAATTAATTCTTATAAAGATGCTCAGGGCTTTAGAGTAGGAGAAAGAAAACTATGGGTGAAACCAGTGGATGCTTATGTATATCATTATGGTTGGGTAAAGAGTCCGGAGCAGATGATGAAAAAAGTAAAAAATTTTACTAAGCTCTGGCATTCTGATGAAAAGCTGGAAGAATGGATGAAGTCTCCTGACTTCTGGAACTATGATGAATTCGATTCTTTGCAAAAATTTACGGGTACACACCCGGCTGTTATGCATGAAAGAATCGCCAGACAAAATTGGAAAGTAGAACTCGATATCAGTAAAAAGAAGTTTTCGTTAAAAGATAGCCTACTTTATTACTTTGAAAAATGGACAGGTATCAGGCCTTTTGATTTTCGTAATTACAGGATTTTGAAGTAGTCGGTTCTCGAAGAAAACCGGTTGAATAATTCCACAATAAAGCGATGATCCATGCATGCATCCATACACTGTATTGGTATGCAAGATTGGTTTCTACTAAACAAGATACTATAATGGCTGCCGATACAGCACTCAATGCTATATTTCTTTTTTGAATACCTCGAATCAACGGATAGATAAGCCATGTACTGAATAATACTAACCCTATAATACCACTTCCCATCCACCAAAACAACCATTGATTAAATGGCCATCCAAAATCGAATGTTTGTTCAGGATAACTTGCTTGAATACTTTTTCTGATCACATCATTAATAGCAGACCACCCTATGTTATTTTGTCCGGATTGGATCAGTTGCCAAGCTTCACCATTGATTACTCTTCTGGTGGCGTCAGATAAAGTTGGATTGGCTTTCCCGTCCTCAAACTGTTGCCAGTCGTATAATGTATAGGCAAGCTTTTGTTGTATGCCCGGTGATAGCTGATAAGTAATAGCGACCATTACCAGTATTACTAGTATTCCAATGATCAATCCTTTCTTTTGCACTCGGGTACCATTTATCAAAATAAACAGGGCAGTGACAAAGATCATGACCAGTATCATGATCCATGCTGTACGAATAGCAAGTAGTAAAATCGCAAGCAGTAAAAACAAACTGATCAGCCTCATTACTTTTTGATCTATGTATAAAACAAAACTGATACAGCAAGAGATCGCCAGAAACATTCCAAAACGAACATGATCATGATCCATCCAAACCGGTGCAGTTTGTCCTGAGCCATACCTGATAAGAGCTTCCTGATAATGAGTAATGTACCAGAAAAGCGGATAACTCAATGCGATCAGACTTGTCCAAACCCAATATTTCAACAATGCGTTTTGATGCTGTTTTGTCGCAATCAGGGAACCGGCAAACGCAGCAACGATGTAAGTACTTAAAGTAAGTAAATGATCAAGGTCTTCTTTTTTAAAACCATTCTGCCAGCAGCCCAATAGTGCAATGAATACAGGAGCTATTCCCCAGATGAGTAAGAGCTTATTTTCTTTCTGAGCAATGTCTTTTCTTGAATGGGTAAACAGCCATATAATCCATAAAGCTGCGGATAAAGACAGTACAGCGCGGCTCCATAACAACCCTGCAAGGGAGACGATCATCAGTAGAACAGGTAGCCATGCTTTTTTCATGATATATCAACGAATGGGTGATACTCTGGAAGCAAATACTTTCTTTTGCAATAGTAAACTTAAATTTAAGCTACCGATCACAATATGTGGGATCAATTATTACAACAAATAGCATTATCTGAACCAAAGGCATTGGCCAGAAGCATTTCATTGGTAGAGAATGAAGTGGTGGGGTATGAACAATTTTTGGGGCAATTACCTGTTGGACATGCTGCCGTTACAGGCATTACAGGTCCACCGGGAGCCGGTAAGAGCACATTGGTAGATGCATTGATACAGCAATGGGTGGCTGCAGGTAAAAAAGTAGGTGTATTGTGTATAGACCCTTCTTCTCCTTTCAATTTGGGAGCTGTTTTGGGTGATCGGATACGGATGAGTGATTGGTACAATCACCCCAATGTATTTATCAGATCGTTGGCTACCAGAGGATCTTTGGGAGGATTACATCCTCATATTATTGAGATCACCGCACTGATGCAAGCATCAGGTTTTGACCACATCATTGTTGAAACAGTAGGAGTTGGACAAAGTGAGATTGAGATTGCAGGCTTAGCAGATACTACTGTTGTGGTAGTGGTTCCCGAGGCAGGGGATGAAGTACAAACCATGAAAGCTGGCTTGATGGAGATCGCTGATATTTTTGTTGTGAATAAGAGTGACCGTCCCGAGGCGGATACTTTTGTACGCAATTTACGAATGATGTTAGCCCCTGCTTTTCATCAAACAACAACAGCTATTCCTGTCATCAAAACAATCGCAACAGATAAAACAGGCTTAGTAGAACTTGCTACTGCCATTGAGCAACACCAGCAGAAAGTGCATCATTCTGAAAGAAAAGATTGGTTGCTAACAGAAAGAGCATGGAAATTAATTCAGCAACATCGCATGAAAGATATCAATAAGCAGGCTTTAAAAGACAAGATCGCATCATTACGATCGAAAGGAACATTTAACCTTTTTAGCTTTATTCATTCTTATACACAACAGTAATACTATCCTATGTCTTTTACTGCATCTGATATTTCAGTCGTGATGGCTACTTATAATGGAGAAAAATATCTCAAACAGCAGTTAGACAGTATACTTCAACAAACCATTGCTCCAAAAGAAATTCTCATCGTTGATGATGGATCTACTGATAATACGGTTGCTATCATCAAAACCTATGCGCATGATGATGGAATCCGTTTACTCATCAATGAAAAGAATATCGGATACATCAAAAGCTTTGAAAAAGGCATGTTGAATGCTACTTGTTCATTGGTAGCACTGAGTGATCAAGATGATGTTTGGATGCCTCATAAACTCGAGACATTGCTTTCGCACATGCAAGATAATATCGCTGTATACAGTGATTCTATACTGATAGATGAAAAGGGGGAGTCTTTGCTCAAAAAAATGTCCGACATAAAAAATCAACTTACTTATGATAATTGTCTCATGTATGCCATTGGTGCTTGGGCTCCGGGACATGCCATGTTATTCAGAAAGGAGCTGATTGAAAAATGTGCACCCTTTCCAACCATCGTAACCCATGATTTTTGGCTTGGATTCGTCGCATCCTGTTATGGCGGTATCCAATATGTAAATGAAGTTTTGGTTCAATACAGACAACACACAGACAATGCTATTGGAGCCAATACCCGACAGCATGGAAAAGAGAAGCCAACTAAAAGCACAAGAATAGAGATTGCCAGAAAAAGAATGCAAATGCTGTTTGAGAAATGTCCGGCATCATTACCTCATCAAAAAAAAGTGCTTGAAACACTCGCTATCACTTATCAAAAAACAGATGTCGGGAGTAGATGGAAACGAATGCGTACTTTTTTCAAATACAGGCATATTATATTAGCGTACAAAAAGAAATCATCATTTATGAAGATCTTATTTTGTATCAAAATGTTCTTTAAAATAGATGCTTAACCATTTTGAAGAACTGCATTCCAAAAGCGTTTGAAGAAGTTCTTAAGATGTATATGTTTGGGAATCTTTTGTTCTGAAAGCGGTCCGTCAAACTTATCACCCCTTCTTAAATAATATTTTGATAAAGTACCGGAAGTCATACCCCACTTAGCAATAAATGTATAATAGCCTTTATTACGTTTTACCCGTTTAACAGAAATGGATCCGAAGTGATATACCCGGCTTTTTTCCAATCCTTTAAACAAACGTATACCTACTTGCCAAAGTTTCATGGAGAAATCGGGGTCGGAATACATACCCGGACTGAATTCTACGCTATAGCCTCCCACTAAGTCCCATATATCTTTGTGCACAACGTTGGGGGGCCAGGTAGCACCCTGCCAGTCGTGAAATGGGATAGTAGCGAATTCTTTAATGAGTGTTTCTTCTTGAAATTGATCAATGGATGTTCCAAAATTTTTCTGAATAGAACAGCTGCTCTGGGCTTTGATTTCGATGGCAGTGGCTGAAAGGAAAAAATATTTGTGCCCAATTTTTTTTATTTCATCCAACAAAGGCTTATCCCAGTTGGGACATACATACATGTCATCATTGATATACAATAGATAATCTGTTACAGCCAATGTTCTACAGCTATTCAGTGCATAACAAACACCTACATTCACAGGGCTGTATGAATAACTGATATCGGGTTGTGATTGAATCCATTCTAAAGTTCCATCAGACCCCTCATTTATATGAACAATGAGTTGATGTGGGTAATAAGAGTTTTTCCGAATGCTGTTGATGCAAAGCTGCAGGTAAGTTAAATTATTCCAACTAGGTATCATAATAGAGAATATGTATTCTCCTTTATGATCACTTTTATTCAAATGTTTTTTTTCAATTACCATTTCCTGCTACTATTTTATCAAGCTATTTTTTATTGACTTCATAGTGTGCATATTTCTTTTTTGCCCTTAGTGTTGTGTTTTCAAGTATACCTAACCAGTATAGTAAATAGATAATAGGTGTTATTGGAAAGCGCAATAGATCATAGAAGTATCGTTCTCTTATGTAGGTAATTTTTACTAATTTCTCCAAAAAAAAATCAGAATGCTTTTTTGCTAAGTAGCGATGAATTAAAACATTTCTTTCGTTGTTGTCGAATTGCGCAATCATTGAATTACCTATAATACGATAAAAAAATAACTTCTCATTGATGAAATGAAAGGTAAAATTATTCTTTGACGCATTGATCCAAAATTCCCAATCTTCAAATCCATAATAAGGCATAGCTTCATCATAGCCACCATTTTTTGTCCATACCTCTTTTCTATATATGGCACAACCGTCTGCACAATTTCCGGTAACAAGCCCTAAATCATCAAATGGACGAACTTTAAATTGACGCTTCTTAATTGAAGTATCTCCAAAAAATTCTGGAGCAGCATATACAATGTCGGCCTGATTTTTTTCTAATAAAGGGATGGCTTTATTGATGTAATTAGGATCTATTTTATTGTCAGCATCTAATGGTAGAATGTACTTTCCAACTGCAACATTTATTCCGGTGTTGCGAGCCTTGCCAGGTCCTCCATTCGTTTGATGAATAACCCTATAATTTAATTGCTTTAGACTCTCTAGTTTTTGAAGTGTTTCATGATCTGAAGATCCGTCATCAACTATAATAATTTCAACACTGTAGTTGATTTTACTGTAATCTATACTATCCAATGCTTCTTGAAGATATTGCCCATGGTTATAACACGGAATAACAATACTAACTATTGCGGGTTGCTGTGTCATTATTGATGCCTGACGGCTATAAGATTGATAACAAAATAAGCTATAATGTTTAATTTAACCAAATACTGAAAGATCAAGATGCTATGTTGTACTTTGCATTATTGTATAATCATTATAATAGGTATTTATGTCATCTCGTTTCAAAAAAATGACTAAAGCATTCGGGTTAATTGATGCAATCAAACTTTATATAAGAGTTAAACTAAAGCCTTACGGAGTATTAAGTGCTTCAAAATATAAAGGTCCTTTTTATTTGCGACCCCAAACAACCGACTATTTTACTTTCGATCAGGTCTTTTTAAGAAATCAATATAACATTAATTTTCCCTTTGAAGTACAATATGTAATAGATGCGGGAGCTAACATCGGTTTGGCTTCTGTTTATTTTTCGCAAAAATATTCCAATTGCTCAATTGTAGCAGTTGAACCAAGCAAAGAAAATTTTGAAATTTTATCGAAAAACATTGAATCTTATCCTAATGTAAAGCCTTTGCTTAAAGGCTTGTGGAATAAAGATGTTCATTTAATTATAGTTGACCATGGAGCAATAAAAAACTCCTTTATGGTTCAGGAAACATCCCCCAATGATCCAAATTCAATTTCCGCTATTTGTATTAATACTATCATGCGTGAGCAAGGATGGAACCATATTGATTTATTAAAAATTGATATAGAGGGTTCTGAAAAGGAAGTATTTGAAAGCAACTATGAGCATTGGCTGCCTTTAACAAAAGCAATTGTGATAGAGTTACATGATCAAATGAAAAAAGGATGTTCCAAAGCTGTATTTGCGGCCACTAGCAAATACAACTTTTCTTTTTCTATCTCCGATGAAAACTTGGTATTTATAAATGAAGATCTGGTAGAGATGCCTTAGTCTTTAGTAGAAGTTTGTTTCTCATTTTTCATTACTTCCTGTTCTCTTTTCCACCAACGAAAACCAATGAAACCCATTATCGCAATAGGGGCAAATGCCAAATAAATAATGGCCGAGTTAAGGGCTTTGGCCGGACCTTCACCCAATTGCGAAGCAGTTTTTGTACAAATAGAGCATTGTGCATCTACCAACTGACTGATAAGCACCGATACAACCAAAAAAACGATCATTTTCCATCCCTGCTGTTTCATACCGGAAAGTTTATGCAAAGGTAGGGATAAGTTGAAAGTCAAAAGTGAAAGCTGAAAAGTGAAAGGAAATATTATCTTTTCATTTTTCACCTTTCACTTTTCACATTCTTTGACTTTTGAATTCCCTTCATTATCTTTCTTGTTCAACCTTTTACCGTGAACCAACGAAGAGATTTTATACAAAGGATCGGGCTCCTGGCCGGGGCATTTTCTGTCAATAGTCTGTTTCAGCAAGTACATGCCGCTGAATGGGAGTCTGAGCAACAACGAGTGGCTGGTTTTAGTCCGGAACAAACGGCTATAGATGAAGATTATTGGACGGTTATTCAACAATCTTATACGGTGAACCCTAATCTGATCAATCTCAATAATGGAGGGGTCAGTCCTTCTCCGAGAGTGGTACAGGAAGCAGTAGAAAGATTCAATCGATTGTCTAATGAAGGTCCGTCCTACTATATGTGGCGCATTTTAGACCAGGGGCGTGAACCTTTGCGTTATAAGCTGGCTACATTGGCGGGCTGTTCTCCTGAAGAAATTGCGGTCAACAGAAATGCTACCGAAGCACTGAATACGGTGATTTTTGGATTGGATCTCAAAACGGGAGATGAAGTGATAGGTACCAAGCAAGATTATCCAAATATGATTCAGGCTTGGAAACAAAGAGCCCTGCGTGATGGGATTGTATATACACAAATCAGTTTTGATTTTCCGATGGAAGATGACGATGCCATTGTATCAGCATTTGAAAAGGTCATCACCCCTAAAACAAAAATTTTACACCTAACACATATCATCAACTGGATCGGACAAATTCTTCCGGTGAAGAAGATTGCACAAATGGCGCATCGACGTGGATTGGAAGTGATTGTTGATGGGGCACACTCTTTTGGTTTACTTGATTTTAGAATACCCGACTTGGAATGTGATTATTTCGGCACCAGTCTACACAAATTTCTGAGTGCCCCAATAGGCAGTGGGATGTTATGGATTAAAAAAGAAAAAATAGAAAAGATATGGCCCTTGGTTTGTAATGATAAACCTAGGAGTGATGACATCCGGAAGTTCGAAACCCTTGGTACCAGAAGCTTTCCAATAGAACAAGGAATAGGAGAGGCCTTGAATTTTCATAATGCAATTGGAGCAAAAAGAAAAGAAGAACGGATTCGATACCTAAAAAATTATTGGGCAGAGAAAGCAAGGAATATTCCTAAGGTAAAAATACATACCTCATTCAAACCTGAATATGCTTGTGCAATTTGTGGGGTATCTATTGATGGTATGACACCCGCGCAATTGGATCAGGCATTGTTCAATACCTATAAAATTCATACCGTTGGTATCGTCTGGGAAAACATTAGTTGTGTAAGAGTTACACCACATGTATACACCCGACTACAAGATTTAGACAAGCTGGTATTTGCGTTGGAGGAAATAGCGGGGAGGAAAGTTTGAATCTTTGATTTTTTGATCTGTGATTGACAAAAGCCATTAGCTTTTCAACCAAATCAAAAAATCAAAGATCAAAAAATCAAAGATCCTAAGACGCTTTCGCAGCTGCTTTCTTTGCTTTTGCAGCAGTAGCTTTCGCATTGGCTGGACGGCTTTTGCCGAATGAACCTTTGAATCTCTTTCCTTTAGCGGTTTTTTTATCGCCTCTACCCATGGTAATTATGTTTTAATTGATAAATAGTGAGCTGCAAAAATAGAAAAACCCCGCGAAAGCGGGGTTCAATTCTTTTTGGAGGCTTAGATTAGATCTTAGCGCTCAGTTCTTTACCGGCTTTGAAGCGGGCAACTTTTTTAGCTTTGATCTTGATAGTCTCACCAGTTTGAGGGTTACGACCTGTACGAGCAGCACGCTTAGATACAGAGAAAGTACCGAAACCTACTAAAGTAACTTTATCACCTTTTTTCAGGGTTTTAGTTACAGTATCAACAAAAGAATCTAAAGCAGCGTTAGCTTGAGTTTTGGTGATACCTGCATCTTCTGCGAGTTGCGCGATTAATTCAGCTTTGTTCATAGATGTGTTTTTAGATGTATTTTAATAAGAGAAACAAATTTATTCGCTTTTATCAAATAGCAAAATATTTTTACAACTTTATCGTCTTTTTGTGATTCCTTAAAACCCTTCGCCAACAAGCATTTCAGCCGATTTCGTATCAATTATACATTGCATGTTTCAACACCGTTATCTCTTGAAACCCTTTATTATCAATGGTTTCAGATGATTTAAGCTGAAAAGCAGTCCCGAAGCGGGTTTCAGAGCAATATAGCGAAGTTTTGTGATTGTCAAAATGAATTTGCAAAACTATCCACACTCAATTCACAACCTGCATTAAAGAACGAAAACCAACGAATTGATTGCCCCAAATATCCAGCGCATCTTTACGTAAAGCGCTTGCGTGGTGCTCAATGTAACGATCATAGTCTTCTTTGGTAGCGGCAAAATATTGAGTGGCATAAGTAGGTCCTTCGGTTTCATCCATTTCAAGCACACGTACAAAACGAAAATCAGTAAAACAACCGGTAGCCATTACTTCCGGAATATGTTTGGTTTTCATCCATTGTAGCCAGTTTTCATGAATACCCCAGGCCAATTGAATGGTTACATTATAGATATACACGATGAAAAATTTATAGTTTGTATGAGTATTAGATGATTTCTGCGTAAATCGGACAATGATCGCTGTGTTTCACATCCGGATAAATAGCAGCTGCTTTCAATTGAGGTGCTAGTGTATCTGTAATGCTGATATAGTCGATCCTCCAGCCCTTGTTTTGTAACCGTACTGATGGAAATCTTTGACTCCACCAGGAATACGCACCCGTAGCTTGCGGATGAAGTTGACGGAAGGTATCCACCCACTTATTGGCTAAAAACTGATCCATCCACGCACGTTCTTCCGGTAAAAATCCCGATGACTTTTTATTTCCTTTCGGGTCATGGATATCAATTTCCGTATGCGCAATATTATAATCGCCCGTTACAATCAGTTTCTTTCTTTTCTTTCTCAATGCTTGAACGTATGTAAAAAACTCATCCAGCCACTGGTATTTATAAGTTTGTCTTTCATCCCCACTGGTACCGGAAGGAAAATATGCATTGATGAGGGTGATATCTCCAAAATCAGCTCTGATCACTCTTCCTTCAGCATCGCTTTGATCCATACCATTCCCATAAAGTACTTGATCGGGTTTTATTTTAGTAAAAATAGCAACCCCACTATAACCCTTTTTTTGAGCAGAATACCAAAATGTTTGATAACCCATTTTTTCAATAGCACTTACATCTACATCTTCTTGATTGGCTTTGGTTTCTTGTAGACAAATAATATCTGCCGGATTGGTTGCTAACCAATCTGTAAAACCCTTTTTCATGGCGGCTCTGATGCCGTTGACATTATATGAAATGATGCGCATAACTGTCTGATTTATCGGAAGAGACGGGAAAACCCAATCATCATCAACTGATTCAATATTTCTTTGTCTAAAGATGCATCAAAAACAGCAATTCTTTCCGGTAAAAATTTTCCCATAGCAACGGCTACATTATTTTGATTCAGATAAAATTCTTTCAATGTGTTTTTATTGCTACACATAATCGTGAAAGGCTGATTGTGTATGAGTCCGGTAATGACATATTCTGAAAAAATTTTTCTTGAAACTTCATCAGGATTCATTAAAAAAATACTGGTACTATCATAGCCATTACTAAGTTTATTCAGGTAGATCATTCTGTTTTCTGCTCCTAAACCGTTATTTTTTGTTTTTAAGACCCATTTATTTTCTACTACTAAACTGGTGTTTTTGATGATCTTGAATTTGGCGATCGTATCCTGGTCTTTCAATAAAAAATGTAGAGAATCGGGCATGAAACTGGTAAATACTTCGTCTTCATTTAAATAATTAAAGATAGAGTTGATCTCAATCAGTATTTTTAAAGAATAATTTTTATCTCTCATCACATCTCTGCTTTCTTGTCTTAGCTGAACAAAATCAGAACTGTTTTGTCTACCTGTACTATTGATAGCGGTACTTATAATAGACTTGTCTACAACATTTTTATTTTTCCCTTTTGTAATGAGTTCTTCATAAAAGGGTTCACCCAGTCGAATGAGCTCGTCGGTCTGATCTCTTTTATAGGAGGCGATATTATTTTTATTATTTACTTGTATAACAGGATAATTACTGATGATGGGGAGTAAGAAATTATCAGCGTAGAATACCGGCGCTGCTTTTATCTCCAGCATTCCTATTTTATTTTCAGGATCCAGGATGCGTTCAAGTGCGTGATTCAGCATATCTGTAAATCCTTTATTAGTCAGAGAAGGAGTAGATGCTTGGATACCAAAACCATTACTACTACCTCGCGTAATGCAGATGGTGATGATTTCTTTTAGTACGATTTCTTTTTCTGAGTTGATTAATACAACAGTTAAATCAAATACGGAAGCAGTTCTTTTGAATAATGCAGAATCTTCCTTGTATTCTGGGTGTACGTAATAAAAAGTGTTGGTTTCAAATTCATATAAATCAAGGTACATGTGCCATGTACTGCTATCTGCTATGGTAAATGGTATTTCAGTAGAGCTGGTTGGTTTCAATTCGGGTAATACTGTTATGCGCAAATCTTGATCCATGAGTTGCGCATTTTTATGTTTCAGTAAGCTATTGTTCAATTGTTTGAGTAATACAGCTTTGGTTTCTTCTTGTTTTAAATACTGCATCACCGGGCCTACCATTGAGAAAGTCCTGAATTGTTCCAGTAATACTTTTTTTTGTGCGGATGCCGATAGTAAGCATGCGGTGCATATGATGACGCAGTAAAATTTTCTCATAAAACTGTTAAGGATGTTTAACTGTTTATTATTACAGCAAATTTTGTGCTAATTTGAAATTTAATCAATATAAGGATAGACATGAATAAAACAGAAAGGATTATTCCGGCCAAGGAATCCGTGTATTTGGATGGACCGAAACCCAGGATCAATGAGTTAGCTTTTGCTTGGCAGATTTTTCGCCAGTTTATTAAAGGCTTTCGTACACTCCACTTTGTGGGTCCTTGTATTACGGTATTTGGATCTGCTCGCTTTAAAGAAGATCATCCTTATTATCAGCAAGCGGTTGAAGTTGGAAAAAAAATTGCAGAACTTGGATTTACCACCATGACAGGTGGTGGTCCGGGTATTATGGAAGCAGCCAATAAAGGGGCTTTTGAAAATGGGGGGCAATCAGTGGGTTGTAATATTAAATTGCCTTTTGAGCAGTATCCCAATCCATACATGCATCGATGGATTACTTTTGATTACTTTTTTATTAGAAAAGTGCTACTAGTTAAATATTCCTACGCTTTTATTATCATGCCGGGTGGATTTGGTACAATGGATGAATTTTTTGAAACACTTACACTGGCACAAACCAAAGTGATCAATGATTTTCCGATTGTATTATTGGGGAAAGACTATTTCCAGCCATTGTTAGATAGTATTGATGATATGGCAACACATGGCACCATTTCTCCGGAAGATAAAAAACTATTATTCCTCACTGATGATGTAAATGAAGCCATGGATTATATTAAAACATACGTCCGTAAAAACTACACCGTGAAACCGAGGAGGAGATTATGGTGGTTGTTTGAGAAAAGATAATAAACAGAAGAATATAGAATGTAGAATATCCAATTTCGAAATTGGACATTCTACATTCTATATTCTCTAGCCTTCCAACACCGGACTAAGCCATTTTTCTGCAACTTCTTTTGTCATACCTTTTCTTCTGGCATAGTCTTCAAACTGATCTTGCTGAATTTTGCCTACTCCATAGTACTGACTTTGCGGATGCGCAAAATACCATCCACATACAGATGATGCAGGATACATGGCCAGACTTTCTGTAAGTTCTATGCCGATGTTTTGAGTGACTTGTAGTAAATCAAATAATTTATACTTCTCGGTATGATCCGGACATGCAGGATAACCCGGCGCCGGACGAATACCCACATATTTTTCTTTGATGAGCTCTTCATTGCTGAGTGACTCATTTTGATCATAGCCCCAATATTCTTTTCGGGTTTTCAAATGCAGGAATTCTGCAAATGCTTCTGCTAAACGATCAGCCAAAGCTTGTAGCATGATCTTGTTATAATCATCATGATTCGCTTCAAATTTCTTGATGTGTTCATCAATACCATGAATGGTGACAGCGAAAGCACCGATATGATCTTTCTTTCCGCTGCTTGAAGGAGCAATAAAATCAGCTAAAGATAAATTCGGTTGTCCGGGTGCTTTTTTGATTTGTTGACGCAGGAAGGAAAGCGTGGTCTTTTTGTCTTTGTCTATTACAACCACATCATCATCTTCACTGGCAGCTTCCCAGAAACCAATGGTTCCTTTGGCAGTGAGCCATTTTTCTGCAACGATGGTATCCAATAAAGCATTGGCATCATTGTACAATTTAGTAGCTTCTTTTCCAACCACAGTGTCAGTCAGTATCTCAGGGAAATTGCCATGCATTTCCCAAGCAATGAAGAAAGGTTTCCAATCGATATAAGAACGAATCTCATTCAAATCTGCATCTGCAAATACTTGAACACCTGTAAAACCCGGCGTAACAGGAGAGAAATTTGCCCAATCGATATTGACTTTATTCTGTAATGCTTCACTGTAAGGCAAGTATTGTTTGATACTTTTTTTATTATCAAATCCTTCTTTCAGTTTTACATATTCCTCAGTCGTAGATTTCAGGAAGACCTCTTTCTGTTCTTTGTTTAACAGGGAGCCCGCAACTGTTACACTTCTGGAAGCATCCAATACATGAATCACACCATTGCCATATTCCGGAGCAATCTTAACGGCAGTATGCATTCTGGAGGTAGTGGCTCCTCCAATTAATAAAGGCTGTGTCATGCCTCGACGTTTCATCTCTTTGGCAATATGTACCATTTCATCCAATGAAGGCGTGATCAGTCCGCTCAGACCAATGATGTCTGCATTTTCTTTTTGTGCGGCATCCAAAATTTTATCCGCAGGTACCATTACGCCCAGATCAATAATATCATATCCATTACAACCCAATACCACACCTACAATATTTTTTCCGATATCGTGTACATCACCTTTCACGGTGGCCAATAATATTTTTGCTGCACCGGCTGCTTCTGTGTTGGCAGTTCCGGCTCTTAGGTGTGCTTGTTTTCTTTCTTCTTTCTCCGCTTCAATGTAAGGAGTGAGGACTGCTACGCTTTTTTTCATTACACGTGCACTCTTCACCACTTGTGGTAAGAACATCTTACCGGCACCAAATAAATCACCCACAATGTTCATTCCATCCATCAATGGACCTTCAATCACATCCAGTGGCTTAGGATATTTTTGTCGGGCTTCTTCTGTATCTCCTTCAATATAATCTGTAATACCATTGATCAATGAATGCGCCAGTCTTTTCTCAACGGGCTCATTACGCCAGGCTTCATCCTTTACTTCTACTTTACCTTTTGCTTTTACGGTTTCTGCAAAACTGATCAGCTTCTCTGTGGCTTCGTTATTGTCATTATTCTTGTTCAATAATACATCTTCACAAAGCTGACGCAGGGTTGGTTCAATTTCATCATATACCACCAATTGTCCGGCATTCACAATACCCATATCCATTCCGGCCTTGATAGCATGAAACAGAAATACAGAGTGAATGGCTTCACGTACATGGTCATTACCTCGGAATGAAAATGAAACGTTTGATACACCACCACTTACTTTGGTGAGTGGCATCAAATGTTTGATTTCTCTGGTTGCTTCAATAAAATCTACCGCATAATTATTATGCTCTTCAATACCGGTGGCTACTGCAAAAATGTTGGGGTCGAAAATAATATCCTGTGGTGGGAAGCCTACTTTTTCGGTAAGAATTTTATAAGCGCGGTGACAGATCTCTACTTTTCTGGCCTTGGTATCAGCTTGTCCTACTTCATCAAATGCCATCACAATAACAGCTGCACCAAATGCTTTACAAATGAATGCCTGTTCAATGAATTTCTCTTCTCCTTCTTTCATGGAGATGGAATTCACAATGCATTTTCCTTGTACACATTTCAATCCGGCTTCAATGATCTCAAATTTTGAGCTATCGATCATGATCGGGATACGTGCAATATCCGGTTCACTTTGCAAAAGATTCAGGAAAGTGGTCATGGCTTTTACACCATCCAATAATGCGTCATCCATATTCACATCCAACACCTGTGCGCCATTCTCTACTTGTTGACGTGCAACAGACAATGCTTCTTCATACTTGTTCTCGCGAATCAGTCTCGCAAATTTTTTGGAGCCTGTTACGTTCGTTCTTTCACCAACATTCACAAAGTTGGTTTCCGGTCTAACCACCAAGGGCTCAAGACCTGATAAACGGAGATAGGGTTTTATGATAGTAGCTGAACTCATGTCGTTAACTTAAAAATTAAACCAATGCTGTTTCAATTACAGGAAGTGGTCTGGGTGAAATTTTTTTAACGTGATCGGCGATATGTTTGATGTGATCGGGTGTGGTTCCGCAGCAGCCGCCTACAATATTTACAAAACCTTGTTGTGCCCATTCTTCAATGAAATGAGCAGTTTGATGGGGTGCTTCATCATATTCTCCCATTGCGTTCGGTAATCCGGCATTGGGGTATGCAGAAGTATAACAAGCTGCAATCTGACTCAGTTCTTCAATATGTGAACGCATTTCAGCAGCACCTAACGCACAGTTTAATCCTACACTTAAGGGTTCTGCATGCATTACAGAGGTATAAAAGGCTTCGAGTGTTTGTCCACTCAATGTTCTTCCCGATGCATCCGTAATGGTACCACTGATCATAATCGGTAATTCAGGAATACCTGTTTCACGGAAAAATTGTTTGGCGGCAAAAATAGCACCCTTGGCATTGAGTGTATCAAAAATGGTTTCAATCAATAAAATATCTACACCTCCATCTACCAATCCTTTGATCTGTTCTTTGTAAGCTGTTACCACTTCATCAAATGTAACTGCTCGGAAACCGGGATTATTCACATCAGGCGACAGGCTCAATGTTTTATTCAATGGACCAATGGCCCCCGCAACATATTTAGGAGTTGTAGTTGGATTTTCAGCGATAAATTCTTTAACGGCATCCTTAGCACATTTTGCAGCAGCTACATTTAATTCATAGGCAAGTGATTGCATATCATAATCAGCCATTGCAATCGTTGTGCTGCTGAAGGTATTGGTTTCAATAATATCAGCACCGGCAGTCAGGTATTCTTTATGAATGCCTTTGATGATATCCGGTTGAGTGATGCATAACAGGTCATTGTTTCCTTTTACGTCGCAATGCCAGTCTTTGAATCGCTCACCACGATAATCGGCTTCTGTTAATTTGTGACGCTGGATCATGGTACCCATGGCACCATCAATCACCAGAATTCTTTTTTCCAATTCTTTACGAATACTCATAATTCACTTCTTTTAGAACAATCAATTGTTCATTTACTTGGGTGAACCAATAAAACGTAGGGAGAAAATTTGAGGGTGCTTTTCTGTACGTTTATTAGTTCGATTTGTCCTGCCTTAGGCAGGAGTGCAGGCCGAACAATAAACAAATCCGCCTGTGTAGGGTACAAAGATAAGTAAAATGCAATAAAAAAGCCCCTGTAATCATGAATACAGGGGCTTTTAAGTGGTTTTATCTCTTTAAGCTTTTTTCTTTCGACCAATATTGAATATTCGGGAGATATTAAAACCCCAGCGTATATCACCTTTACCCCATGATCCAAAAGTTTCATGAATAAAAGTATGTTCGTTCATTCCGATAGAGTTGGTGAAATGTAATTGGAATACGTGCCCACCTGTTTGTATATCTACTCCAATGGATAATGGATTATACGTACCGTCGAAACGCTCTGTCTGAACAAAATATTCAGCATTGATGCTTACGCGCTTACTAACTTTTTGTCTGGCTAAAAAGCCTACAGAGAAAAGGTCTTTCGCTCCTCCCGATAAGAACAGAATTCGATTGTATCGTGTATAGGTAGGGGAGATTTGAAGAGAAGTGTTTTCATTGAACTTTCTGGCAATCATTAACTGTGCCGTATAATAGGTTCTGTCTTTGGTTTTTACATTCAAAGTTGGATCGGCGTAACGTAGTCCACGATACATTACTGAACCTAAGAGGGAAACCGATACCGGTACATTTTTCACACCACTGCTTTGCCTGAGTAGCCTGTATTTTACAAAAGCATCCGCTTCCTTATTGGTTCCCGTTCTTCCAATACCAATCATTAAATTTTCTGCCAACCCAAAATCAAAACCAATACGTGCTGCAACAAAATCCAATCCGAATAAATTATAGAACCCTTGGTTTAAAGGAGCAAAACGGTGATTGATACGAAAGTCCATGCTTCCTTTACCGGTTATTTCTACTGTTTGTGTGGTCACCAAGCGAGTGGAATAAAAAGTGTTGAGCGTTTTTTCGGTTCTGTTTTTGTCTTCCGCTGCAGCAGTACTGTCTTGCATTTTAAACAGATCTGTTTGTTGTGCAACAGCACTAAATGTGATAAGGGTTAGGCAAAAAATAGCCATTGACCTTTTAAATAAGATCTTCATACAGGTGTTTTTATGGTGATAATGATTACTGGTATTGACAGTTGATATCTACTGTTACTTTTTCTGTAACGGAAGATGCGTCGATTTTAAAATCGCTCATGTTGATCACGAATCCGGCTCTGGCACTTGGCTTTCCAGCTTTGATTTCAATATTTCCTTTTACGGTGATGTTTTTAGTAACACCATGCAAGGTCAGGTCTCCTTTTACTGTTACCGGATAGCTTCCATCTTTTGCGAAATTCACATCTTTCAGGTTCACAATATTGCCTTTAAAATCGGCTCTTGGAAACTTACTGCTCTCAGCATATTGATCATTGAAATGCTCTTGCATTTCTGCATATTTGAATTTAAAACCTTTGATCAGCATGCTGAAAGTGATCTGTCCGTTATCAGCTATTCTGCTGGTTACTTCATTATTCACCGCTTTCACGTCTCCATCTGTGGGAGATTCAAATGTGATCTTACCATTACGTGTTCCAAATATTTTCTGTGCATCGGCTTGCATTCCGATGAAAAGAACTAATGATAAGAGTCCGATAATTTTCTTCATAATCTTTCCTTTCTTATTTTACTAAAATACCATCGTTGATAACAACATTCGCATCGGGAATATATCCCCTGCAAAAGCCTTTGAATGTAATGTTTTGTCCTACAGTCAATGCACCCGGATCTGTCTTAAAAGTACAATTGATCACTACGAATGGATCATTTGTTTTTATATCTACGACAACCTGACCATCCTGGTTTGTATTCACTGCTAATATCTCGCCCGACAATTCTATTGCTTTATCTAAGTACAAAGCGTTGGCTGCATTTTCATCTGCTTTGAAAGCATCGAATAATTGCTGCGCAGTCATTTTTACCCCTTCTTTCTGACTCACATCTTCATGCTTACGGTTGTAAACAAAAAATACAGTTGCCGCAACCGATAAAACCACACCTAATATTCCCAACCATAACAACTTCTTCGATTTACTGAAGTTCGTAACTACATATATCAATAGACCCAGAAATGGAAGAATTGCTACTATGATCATCCATTTTTGCCGCTGGCTCTTATCCAGATCTGTTCTTTTCGATACTGTAATCACAGATATGATCATCAAGATCAACCAAATGATGCCTGTGCTGACCAATCCTGCCATTAAACCTGATATTTCCATATACTTGATTTGAATGAAAGAAACAGTTATTTTTTGTTTTAGTTCATTACCGATTACAGATCAAAAGATAAAACAAATGCTGTTCCTAGAAAAATTCAATGTTTAAACGGCAAATTAGTCGATCTTGTTTATATGAACTATTACGAAAAGGGGAAAGAAAGGTTGCTTTTGGGCAAAAATCACCTATTTCACATATTGTTGCACCGGAAGTCGATTTGCAATGCTCTTTGCTAGGGTCATTTCATCCGCATATTCAAGATCGCCCCCAAAAGCAATACCTCGGGCAATGGTGGTAATGCGACAAGGAAGGTGTGCAATTTTTTTCTGGATATAGTAGATAGTAGTATCTCCCTGGATATTTGGGTTCAAGGCAAAAACAATTTCCTCAGTCTTTTCTTTCTCTATACGCTGAACAAGTGATTCGATGCTTAACTGTTCAGGACCAACACCATCAAGAGGAGAAATGATACCACCTAGTACATGGTAAGAACCATTGAACTGCTGGGTGGTTTCGATGGCAATCACATCTCTTATATTTTCTACCACGCAAATCATTTGCTGGTTGCGCATTGAATTGGAGCAAATAGAACAAATATCACCATCACTGATATTATGGCAGCGCTGACAAAATTTGATATCCCTCCGCATGCGTGCAATGGTTTCACCAAAATGCTGCACTTCATTGACTTCCTGTTTTAACAGATGCAACACCAATCGTAATGCCGTTTTTTTTCCAATACCTGGAAGCTTGGAAAACTGCGCTACTGCATTTTCTAAAAGTGAGGAGGGGAGTTGCATGGTGCGAAGATAAGTGAGAAAGATACAAGCTGCAAGCCACAGGCAACAAGGAAGAGACAAGCTTCAAGGTACAAGCTTGGTACACCTAGATTACCGATTACCTCACTTGTAGCTTGAAGCTTGCGGCTTGAAGCCTATTGCAACGCAATCGTTGTTTCATTATCCCAGTTTGCGCGGATATTTAGCTGTCGGGGTATGTAAAACACTTTCTCCGGTTGCTTTTTGATGGTTGTAAAGCCTCCCGTATCCCATTTCCCGTTTTTATTTTCATCGTACAAAATTCTCAACTCATAGCTACCCGGTTTAAAGCGACGGATTTGGATATCATTTTGATTGATGGGATAGGAAGCTACGAGTTCATCATTTTGGAAGAGTTGTAATACTGCATGCTGACTGGTATCAACATTCAAAAAGCGAAAGCGAACGCTGCCGTACTCTGTTTCTTTTCGTGTGCTCAAGAGTAGTGTGTCTGTTTTGGGAAGTGAAGTAGCGTTGCTATCCAACGCAGCATCTTTTTGAATGATCAGTTTATATGTCGTATTTTCTTTCCAAGGATAGCGGAGGGTGAATGTTTTTCGGAGGCTATCTAAAGCAACAGTGTAACCCTTTTGCAATACGTCATCATTATCTGTTAATCTCACTTTCCCAGTATCCAAGGAAAATACTTTTCTATTGAATACCATTTTAAAATCGCTAAGGAGATCTTGCATACCATTATCTAAAATGACGATATAGCGCAATCTTTTATCGTCACGCAAAGAAGGAGGTAAGCCACTGGATGGGTCTGTAGCTTTCTTATCGGTAGTAATGGATTGCGTAAAAGCATAAAAAGTATCTATCCTGTTACTATTGCTGCCAATTTGTACCAAAGAATCTCTGAAAGCAAAGAGTGAGCTGCTGTCAAAAGTTTTATTGTAGCTTTTCCCATTCACAACATAAGCTGCAAAGGTACCGGAAGGAAGATTGTTGAATTTGAATGCGCCTTTACCATCAATTCTGGTAAAAAAGCGCGGACTTAATTTTTTGATCGCAGAATCTGAAGTGTTTTTGTGCAATACTACAATCAATGTACTATCTACCTTACCAGTCTCAGCTACCAATACCTTACCCTCATAAGTATGGAAATCGATAGTAGGTCCGGTAGAAAAAACATAGCGAAATTTTTTTGCTACATTACTTTCATTGACATCTATAATACTGTTTCCAAAATCAATAGAATATGTAGTATTCTCTTCCAATGAATCTTTGAAGCGAACTGTTACATTTCTTAATTTATAATCAACCTGCGGAAGATTCTTGGGAACAGGAGCATAAATGATGTTTTCTGTATTCTGTAAAGACACAAATTCATCAAATGTGAGTAGAATATTTTTAGTCTTTACATTGGTAGCTGAGTCTTTGGGATTGGCTATCACCAACCGCGGAGGTAAACTATCTCTTGGACCTCCACTGGGGGGTATCATATTCGCACAAGAATTAGCCATGATCATGATCACCAAACAAAGCGCGATACCATATAAGCGAATAATAAGCGTCAAAAGATTTTTCATGCGTGTTGCAAACTTACAGGCTTTCTGTGGAGCGTTATACTCATTGAGCTAAAAATCATGTTAATCATACTGCTTCTTCCTCATTTTCATCCGGTTCATGTAAGGCAACTGCCATCTCATTGGTTTTTACGAACTCACACCAACGACAATCTTCTTTACCACATCCGGTATAAAAATCTCTTTTTTGAATTTTTTTCCAAACCATTTCAATTTGTGCGGTTACACTGGCAATATCCTGAGCTGTAATAACCCTTTTTTCTTTCAAATACCCTTTCTTTTTATCGGGCTCAATAAAATCGAATTCTGCACTCACCGCTTCCCAGTTTTTGGATGGGTAGTTATCGACCAATATTTTATAAAACACCGCCTGTCGCCAATAGTCTCCACCATTTGGTTCTTTCTCACTCGGTGGATTTAATTTTTTGATTCCTTTTTCAGCATCCCCTGTTTTATAATCTACCACATTCACCTGTCTGCCATTAAATTCGAGCTTATCCAGCTTGCCTTTTAAAGGAATACCTTTTATGGTAACATTCCTGATATTGGCTTCAATCTTAACAATCTTTTCCCACTCGTGAATATAACGTTCATAATAGGCTGGTAATACCTGCTCTCCCTGTTCAATTCTTCTTGCGAACTGCTCTTTGGTAAAATGCTCTTTATTGCGATCCATGTATGATTTAAATGCTGCCATAAACTCCGACTGATCTGGGAACTGATTATTGTTCTCCTGCATTTTCTCAAACAGCTTCTGTAAAGCATAGTGAACTGCCGATCCAAACTCGGTAGCTTCTGATTTTCCGGAAGGAACACGTACCAGGTTATTGAAATAAAACTGTAATGGACATTTCAGGTAATTATTCAAGGCAGTTACATTCATCACAAACTTATCCAGCAATTGATCAATAAATGCAGCTTCCGTTTGTTCGATCTCCGGTTTTAATTCTTTGCTTAGTGATAAAATGGCAAAATCAGCAATGGTTTCTGTCGGCAGACTAATCTTTTCATACGGTAATGCATGCTCTTCTCTGATTTCAGCAATGAACATCGAAGGTTCAATGGCTTTTCCATCCTTATTGGTACTGGTATAAGAAATGAACAAGTGTTGGGCTGCACGTGTCATGGCTACATAAAATAGTCTTCTAAGTTCTTCTTCTTCACTATGTACAGGCTGAGATGCAAAAATGTTATCCGGCATGCTATATCCACCTGCAGGTTTTCTTTTCTTTTCCCAGTTGGATGAGTTACATCCTGCAATGAACACGTAATCATATTCCAATCCTTTTGAACCATGTGCGGTGAGTAGATTCACCGCTCGATCTGTGCCCGATACGCGAATCAATGGAAGTACTAATGATTCATCCTCCATCAAATCAAAAATATTCAGCAGTTTTTCCAATGTTAGGTTTGGATTTCGATGCGTTTCTTTTTTTATGAAGTCAAATAATCCGGTGAGCAATTGTAAAAGCCAGTGTTTATCCGGGCTGTTCATGACATAAGCCAGCAAGCCTGTTTCTCGAATACAATTTTCAAACAATTGTTGTACGGTTACATTTGAAACGTCAGTGATTAGTTTTTCTAAGATGGACTGTGCTTTTCTAAGTCCGGGTATTTCTGTGCTGAATAAATCAGGTAATGGAGCTTGTAGTTTCTCTGCGATTAACTGGCGCAAAGATATTTTTTGGTCATTCGGTTTTTTTTGAGCTGCTTCGGCGCTCAGCTTTGCAATTTCAATGGATGGGATAGCGAACCATTGAAAGTGAAGTATTTCAAATAATAGCTGGTCACTGCTAAAGGCAATATGGTGTTCATCTTTGAGATATCTCAACAATTGTAATAATTGCTTACAAATTTGTTCATGAAGAATATTAATATCCCTTTTAGTGTAAACCGGTATTTGTTTTTGCTGAAAGTACTTCGCGAGGTCTTCGTGTGGTTTATTTTCTCGATAAATTACACAGATCTGTCCGGGTGCCACACCACTTTGTATCAGTTCCTCCACTTGTAATGTGAGGTGGATCATTTCCTCACGTGGATTTTCATATTCTCTGATCGTAGGAAGTATTGTACTGTCATTGATCTGGGTATTGGCAGCAGTCAATACTTTACTCAATCCCTCAATTTTATTCACCAATCTTTCTTGGTTTCTCTCTATGAGTGTTCTGGATACATCCAGAATAGGTTGTGTAGAACGATAGTTGTTGGTGAGTATTACTGTATGCAATGAGTCACTGAATTGTTTTGCAAACTCATGCATATTCTCCACATTCGCTCCCTGAAATCGATAAATACTTTGGTCGTCATCGCCCACAACAAATACATTCGGTTCCTCCCAATAACTGATCAATAATTTTACCAGCATGTTTTGGGTGCCACTAGTATCTTGAAATTCATCTACCAAAATATATTGGTATTGTTCCTGATACCTTGCCAATACATTCGGATGGTTTTTGAATACATCAATCACCCAGTTGATCATGTCATCAAAATCATATAAGTTCCTGCTTCGCATGATTTGCTGAAAACGAGTAAACTCATTTACAGCTGCGCGAAGCTTTTCCATCTTTTCTTTTTCTTCTGCGATCTTATTTTCTTTCAGGTCCCCTTTTTTAAAAGGACCCTGATTTCTTTTATAGATAAACTCTTCGCGATTGGGTAAATCATTCAAGTAACTATCAATACATTGGTTGATGTATTCTGGCTGCCAACCTTCTCTCTTCATGTTACTGAAAAGCTGTTGGAGATTTTTTATTTCAAAATATACATCCCCTCTATATCTTTTTAATGGATGATTTTTTGGGAAACTGTCGATCAATGTTTTTAGTAAATCAATTCTTTCAAGATCAGATACGGGATCAAGAGCGTTTTTTTCAAATAGAGAGAGATTATCCTGAATCACATCATTACAAAAAGCATGAAAAGTGCAGATATTGACTTTATAAGCATCCGGTCCGATAAAAGTCAATAACCTTTTTCGCATGGCTACTACACCCGCATCAGTATAGGTCAGACATAAAATATTATCAGGCTGTGTATCTGTTTCCAAACGAAGTTTTCCGATACGGGCTCCTAAAATTTGAGTCTTACCCGTACCCGGTCCAGCAATCACCATTACCGGACCTTCGGTCTTATCCACGGCACTTTTTTGTTGCTCATTGAGTCCTTCATAAATCTTCTTGAATTGAGCCTGTTGTTGTTCACGGGTAATCATGGAATAAAGATAGAGGAATAATAGGTGCAGGGTGCTAGGTGCTAGGTGCTAGGTACTAGGTACTAGGTACTAGGTACTAGGTACTAGGTGTGGAAATGCAAAAGTAAATCTTGAAACCAATACTCTATGATAAACAAGAAATTCTCAGCCGCTAAAACCTATCACCTAGTACCTAGTACCCTGCACCAACGTGAACATTTTGCTTCAGAAGCTGTTACTACACAAAGCAAACACATGTCAAAGGTCTATTCACTCAAAACCATACAGAAAATTCCGATCTCACTGGCAGAAGCTTGGGATTTTTTTAGTCGGCCACAGAACCTGAAAGAAATCACTCCCTCTAATCTTGGTTTCAATATCATTAGTAAACACCATGGCGACAGAATGTACCAAGGACAAATCATTGAGTATAAAGTGAGTCCCATGCTAGGTATCCCTTTGTATTGGATGACAGAAATCACACATGTGGAGGAGCAGAAGTTTTTTGTGGATGAGCAACGATTTGGTCCCTATAGTTTATGGCATCATCAACACCATTTCAAAGCCATTGAGGGTGGCGTAGAAATGACAGATATTGTTCATTACAAATTACCGCTTTGGTTTTTGGGAGATATTGCCAATACCATTATGGTACGCACACAACTCAAGGGGATATTTGATCACCGCTTTCAAGCGGTAGAACAACGTTTTGGGGCTTGGTCAGGTGTGCAAGAGAAACGGGTGCTGTTTGATGGCTCATTGTAATAAACGGAGTGGACTTACATTATTATCTGTATCTACAGAAGCGATCAATACATTTTTATTTTTTGTTTCCGGTAGCTTGCTTAGATCGATAATTGCGGTTTTATCACCGGGGATAAAAAGAATCATTTGACTATTTGCAAAATCAGGCTCTTCTTTTCCCTGATGCATGAATACCGCAAAACCTTTGATCTTTTCTTCTCCTTTGTAGGCAAGTTTATAGGTATGTTCATTTGCTTTTTCTACCAAAGGCTGAGGGGGAATGGTATTGTCGATCCAAGGCATTGGAGGAACCAAGGCCGGATAACGATAATAGTTTTGCTGTAAGCTATCATTCCATCCATTCGGGTTTCGGTTGAATGAACTGCTGTTGTAATAAATACTTCCCTGCACATTTTCATAGCTTCTTAGTGCCTTGATCTGTTCAGGAATTTCATTTCTGTTCTTCCAAGCAGTATTGCTTCTGGCACGATAAATTCCATGACCGATGTATAAGTGTCTTTCATAGCTATGTTCATTCCACCAACGGAGTAAGATATCATAACTCGCTAAAGCATGTCCACGTTCCCAATACAGTTGTGGAGCGATATAATCGATCCATCCTTTTTGTAACCATAATAATACATCTGCATGTAGCTCATCGTAATTGGTAGGTCCCGATCTGGTTTCACTTCCCATCGGATCCTGATGTTTATTGCGCCATACGCCAAATGGACTGATACCAAATTTTACTTTTGGGTTTGTTTTTCTGATGGTTTGTTGTAGTTGAACGATGATACTGTCGCAATTACTTCTTCTCCATTCGTTTTTCGTCATTCCTTTTCCATATTGCTGAAAAGTAGATTGATCCGGAAATTCTCTACCGGGAATTTTATACGGATAGAAATAATCATCCATGTGAATGGCGTCAATGGCATAACGCTTTACAATATCTTTTACCACTGCTGAAACATGATCGCGTACTTCCGGAATTCCGGGATTGAAGTATTTTTTATCGCCATAGGTTACAAACCATTCGGGATGCTGTTTGCTGATATGATTGGGTGCAATGGAAGAGCGAAGAATATTGAATACAGCCCGATAAGGGTTTAACCATGCATGAAATTCCATACCTCGTTTATGTGTTTCTTGAATCATGAATTCAAGTGGATCATAATAAGGAGATGGTGGTAACCCTTGTTTCCCAGTAAGATACTCACTCCAGGGTTCTAATGATGAAGGATAGAATGCATCTGCTGAAGGACGAATTTGAACGATCAATGCATTCATGCCATTGCGATGATGCATTTCCACCAGCTTGATAAACTCAGCTTGTTGCTCTTCGGTAGATAAGGTTCTTTTGCTGGGCCAGTCGATATTTTCCACTGTAGCCACCCAAGCCGCTCTGAATTCATAGTTCGGCGAGTATTGTGCTTTTGAATGCAAAAACAGAACAAGAAATAATGACAAGGGGAGTATACGTAACAAAGATTTCATAACCTAAAGATAAACCAGACATGCGCGAAGTGACCCGTTGTGGAAGAAATCAAAATAATAAGCGTGGAAATTAACATTTAAGAAGTCAGTTCACGAACTTTATCCAACAGCTTATTGAGTGTAGCAGCTTCTGTTTCTGATAAGTTTTGCATTAACTGATCGATTTCAGCATTCTTTTTATCCAGTTTGTCCAGCAATGAAAGCCCCTTTTTTGAGATGCTGACATCTACCAGCCTTTTATCAGCAGAGCAAACTTTCTTTTCGACCAGCCCTTTTTTGAGTAGTCGCTCTACAATACGGCTGGTGTCACTCATCTTATCCAGCATTCTTGAGCGTATTTGTAGGGTACTGAGTGGTTGCTGGCTCCCCCTAAGAATACGAAGAATATTATATTGCTGTGGGGTAATGTCATCCGGATCAAGCATGGTTTTGATCTTCTCATTTAACCAGTTGGCAGAATAAATGATATTCACAGAAGCCTTCTGGTATTCATTCCTGAAATGCTGTTGTTGTATATCTTTTTCAATACCCATAGCTGTAAAAATAGGTGAAAAGTAAGCGATGAAAAGTGAAAAACATAAGAAATACGCCTTCTTTCACTTTTCACCTTTCACTTTTCAGTTCCTCAATCCTGCCAAACACTCAATCCTTCACTGCAATTGGCGCAGATATCAATGTTTTTTCTGCTGGTCATCAATTCAGTTCTAAACTGTTTATAATTATCGTTTTGCCAGATTTGTTTAAAGCTTTGCGACTTTAGATTACCCAGTTGATGCATCGCATCTTTATCAAAACAACAAGGAACCACCAATCCGTCCCAGGTAATTACATTGGCATGCCAAAGCTTCCAGCACCGATTGCTCAGCCCACTTTTCACTTTCATTTTTCCTTCTTTGTCTTTGGCATAGCGACTATATTTTTTATTCTCGGGAATGAGTTGGTTTGGATCATTCTCATAGTCATATACCTGTGCTGTTTTAAAGCGAACTTGATCCACGCCTATTTCCGCACCCAACTTTTTTACTTCTTCGATCTGATGTTCATTGGGTTTCACAACTAAAAACTGAAAGAAGATAAAAGGGGTTTTACTATTCAGTTCTTTTTTCCATTTCACGATATTGCGAGCGCCTTCCAATACTTTTTCCAATTTACCGCCTACCCGATATTGTTGGTATACATCCTGAGTAGTACCATCAATAGAAATGATCAATCGATCCAATCCGCTTTCAACTGTTTTTTTGGCTTTTTCATCGGTCAGGTAATGTGCATTGGTAGAAGTAGCGGTATAAATGCCTTTATCATGTGCGTATTTTACCATATCCAGAAAATCAGGATTCAAATACGGTTCTCCCTGGAAATAAAAGATGAGATAAAGCAGGTCTTTGTAGATGTCATCAATGGTTTCTCTGAAAAAATCCTTTTTCAACATGCCTGTTGGTCTGGTAAACTCGCGTAATCCACTGGGACATTCAGGGCATCTCAGATTACAGGATGTAGTAGGTTCAAAAGAAATAGAGATAGGATAGCCCCATTGTATGGGTTTCCTGGTAAAGCGACTGATCTGATAACTACTGTATACTTTACAAGCATTCCAAAACCTTCTAGGGGTTAGTTTGCTTAAAAAATTAATACTGTCATTCCAATTAAAATAGCCCATCGGTGTAAAATTACTAAAAAGCGGATTGAAACAGACTTTGGATCTATTGACTAAGAAATTAATATTGAAATCGCTTTTCAACGATTTTTGTACTGTATGACCCGAAAGAGATCCCAAAAACGTAACAGATCACAACTTCTTTGGTTGGTATTGTTATTGAGTGGTTTTGCGCTCATTTTATATTTTGCTTTATGGGAGAAATGGGAAGAAAGACAAACAGCAACCATCGAATCTGTTCGTTATGATGCGTTTGGGGTAACAATGCCTTCCGGTTATGCTATTCATGGCATT